>Ga0247841_10000683_pt1 | contig 85650 bp, 72 predicted proteins | sample LaCruzMarch2015__2_FD_192410 | JGI IMG/M metagenome (GOLD analysis project Ga0247841, IMG submission 192410) | Freshwater microbial communities from meromictic Lake La Cruz, Castile-La Mancha, Spain - LaCruzMarch2015_18m | ecosystem: Environmental > Aquatic > Freshwater > Lake | place: Spain... | reverse complement strand
AGATGACAAAACCGCCGTCATTATGAGGATCGCCCGCCATGAAGGACTCGCCCAGGAAGTCAAGGCACGTGCCGTTGATGACAACCCTGGGTTTTCCGACGGAGTTGATCAGGGGTCTGCCCGCCGCGTTTCCCATCACATATATCTCCCCGCCCTTGGCGCCATAGAGGAATGTCTGGCCGACGTCTCCGTAGATGACCAGCTTCCCGCGCTTGATAATCTGTCCCAACTGGTCCTGGGCGTTTCCGTGCACCGTAATCTTCATCCCGTCGATTCCGGAAGCCAGGTAGTCGCCCGAACTGCCATAGACATCGATGACGACATCGTCGGTCTCGGGTCCGAGCCCGTTGCCGATATACCTCTGGCCAACGCATCCGAAGGTAATGAAACGCCGCCACCCTTTCATGTAAGCGTCCATCAGGAGCGAGGCGTCGCTCTGCTCCCCTTCCGGCGGGAAAGCGCAAGCGTTGATGATCAGGGTCGTTTCCTGCTGCTTCGGGGCGCGTAACGCACCGCGGGAAGCGAAGTCTATTAATCGGTAACTGTTGCCGGGGGCATCCTGATCATGATCAAGCCGGGGAGAACCCTGAAACAGCCTGGTGAGCTCGCTTCTCAGGATATGGAGGATATGGCTGCGTTTCTTTGTCCCGGTCGGATAGCGGTAATCATTGAGCATGGTCAGTGATTTCATCGCGATATCAAACGTATTCGTATTTTTTACGTTCTCCGTAATTATTCTGCAGACGGCGCGCAGATCGTCATAACTCCAGGCGGAAATATGATCGCGAAGATACCGGAAAAGACCCACGGCATCGCTTTCCGTTAAATCCCTGATCTTCTTTTCAGTACCGGCGTCCACTTGATGATTCAGATAAGTTTCCGATGCGAAATCATACGGTTCCGTACCCGTCGGCAGCGAAATGGGCTTACCGAATTTGTCGGTGCAGGTCATCCGCATCCGGCCGGACTCCTTGGTAAGATTGAAAATGAAAGCCCCGCCGTCGGTATGGCTGCCGCCGCGGGCGTTCCAGAAACGGTCGGCAACGGGACATATCCTGATATCGTCCTTGGAAAGGCTGAGCAGCGTGGCGTCAATCGCCTGTTTCTCCGAAGCGATGAGCCCGACCTGCACCTCCCCGTCAACGAAGGCGAAGACCTGGGGACGCAGCATGGCCGTATCCGTGATGCCTAAAAGCTGGAACTGCTCCCGTTCAATATCGTTCCGGGCAATAATAAAAAACCAGGGTCCGTCGGGCGAGCCATGGATGTGCGTGGCCTGTATCGCCCGGTACAGTTTCTTCTTTGCCTCCGGAAGACGGTCGAAGTCCAACTCCGATGTGGGGGCCAGGGCTTCGATAATGTGTTCAAGGGAATAATGGTATGTCCGGCTTAAAAGGTCGAAAAGCAGGACCGATACTTCCGTATCGGTGAGAAATTGCGGCCGGATGTGTCGCTGCAGCAGGTGCTCGGTCACGGAATGATAATTGGCAAAGTCCCCGTTGTGGACCAGAGCGATGTTGATGCCGGTAAAAGGGTGGGCGCCGGCCGGGTGCCAAACACGTCCCTTGGTCGGGAAGCGCTGGTGGGCAATCCAGACATGGGCACACAGGTCCCTGACTTTATAATAATCAACGATGGCTTCGGCAAACCCGACCACCTTAAGGATCATGATGTTTCTGCCGTGAGAGAGGACAAAGGCCTTTTTGTCGCCGACGGCGGAATAATGCATCTGGTTGAGCTTGAAGCTGTTCTGATTAACGTATTCATCTTCGGCTTCACGGCGGTCTATCTTTTCAAGTTTATGCTCCGCGATAAAATGATCCAGGACGTCTTTCTTCACCCGGACGAAATAGCGGCACACATCGGGGGGTTTCACTTCCAGTCCCGGGATCGTTTTCCAGTCGTCAACCGTAGCAAGCATGCACGAGGCGGCCACATCAAAATGGGGAAGAATAAAACCATCTTCGACATCGTCCTTGGCATCCGGCTCCAGGTAGGCGATATGCAGCATGTAATGATCTTCCAGAAGCTCGCGGCTGACGCCCAGTTGCTCCGGCACGAATCCCACCGCCGCGATGCCGCCGCCTTTCCCATTCCCACGGTTGTGCATCTGCTTGGAGGGTTCATAGATATGTTTGCCGGGAACGGGCTCGGTACAGCAGAAACCGACAACACCGCACCCTCCTTCTTCTTCGCTCTTCCTGACTGTCGCCGGCAGATCGAATCCGTTGATCAGCTTCTTTTTAGAGTTTATCAGTCGTTGTATCAGGTCGTTATTCACGCTTCATGCTCCACAACCACATTCGTATAATCAAGGTGCATCAGGAGATCGGAACGTCCCCTGAGTTCAGATACGCTTCTCAAACCCAGCCGGCGGAGAATACTGATTATTTCGTTTCTCCAAGCGTTATAGGTATTAATCAACCTCTGTGCTCCCCATTCAAGATCAATTTTGGGCGCCAGCACCTTATCCGTCGTGGCGATACAGCGGGGACACCCACGACCCGTCGAACAGCGATTGCAGCGGACGCATCCCAGGGCCACCATTTCCATCGTGCCGATGATAACGCCATCGGCGCCGAGGGCGATGGCCTTGGCGGCGTCGTAAGGATTGCGTATCCCGCCGCTGGCCATTAGCGTCACCTGCTCCCGCGCACCTTCAGCTACAAGGAAATTATGCACCTTGGGAATGGCGTATTCGATGGGCATGGCGATATTTTTCTTGGCAATGTCCGGGGCGGCGCCCGTACCGCCGTAACCGCCGTCCAGGTGAATGATATGTGTTCCCGCGGAGTAGCTTCCCACGGCAACCATGTCCACATCGTTGGGTGTCGATACCTTGGTCGAGATCAGCGCCCGCCGGTTGATATGCTTGACCCAGTCGATATGCTTCTGATGGTCTTCGATGGAATAGACGCTGTGGAAGGGAAAGGGGGAGAACAAGGATATCCCGATGACGGTCTCGCGCATCTTGGCGACAGCCTGGGTATTCTTATCTCCCAGCAGGTGCCCCCCCAGGCCCGGTTTGGCGCCCTGGGCGTATTTAAATTCCACGATAGGAACGCGTTGGATGGTTTCTTCCCGGACGCCAAAAAGGCCCGTGGCGACCTGGGTGATCATATGATCGTCGTAAGGCCTCATCCGTTCCATGAAACCGCCCTCGCCCGTGCACGAAAAGGTATTCCACGCCACGGCCGCCCGCGCCTTGGAAAGCTGGGTCGTATTGCTGACGGAGCCGAAGGACATGCCGCCGCCATACCACGGGACATCGATCCTGATTCGGGGACGTCCGTCGTGGCGGCGATTCAGTTCTATACTCGTATCGATTTCTTCGTCTTTAAGTTCGAGGGGCGGGCGGTCCGGAAATTTAAACCGGAGGCGGTCGAATCCTCCCTCTGATTTTCCCGTCTCGAATTCATACCCGTAATCTTCGGAGGGGCATTCACCGTTTTCCGCCATCTTCCAGGTGGCGAGGATCATCTCGGCCGGCCAGCGGTAGTCGCCCAGGGCTTTCATCATCGGGTTTTCCTGGATGCGCAACGCGCCCTGAGGACATGCCGTAATGCAATAACACCCTTTTTTCTCGCACACCGGGCCAAAACAGAGATGACTCTGCGGCTGGGCAAAATATTTATACCCGGGACTTTTTACATGCACGCCCTGGGGACATATTTCAACGCATTTGCCGCATTTGAGACAAAGTTCTTCGTTTCTCAGGATAATATATTTGGAGATCTCATTCCGGTATCGGGGCGGAGCCGGCCGTACCGTACGCGCCTGTTTGAATTGAGGCGTACGGGTCTTCCGCGTTTTTTCCGGAATAATATCTTCAAGCCTGCAATCTATTTCCAAAAAGTCTGCCAAAAGCTTCCTCCTCGAGTTGCTCAAAAAACATGGCCCGTCCTACGTCTCCCCTCAGACGCCGGGCGTCACGCATACCCATGGCGCCCATCAATTCAACCAACTGGTCATGCCAGGCGCTGATTAAATTGGTCATTCTTCCGACGCCGTAACTTAGACTGATTTCCTGAATTTTAGCAGGACAGGTATGGCTATCCCCACATTTATGGCACAGGTGACATTCAAGTCCCACCAGCAGGGGCAGGTCAATCGATACGAGATCAGCGCCGCATAGAACACCTTTTGCCATATGTTCCGGAAGGGCGATGCCGCCTCCGGCGATGATGGTAACGTCATCTCTCCGGCCGTTTTCGATCAGGGACCTGTGCACCTTACGGATCATATCCTTAATGAACAGGGGGTGTTCCGATCCGATCTCCCGGCCGTTGCTATCCGCGACGATATGAATAACCTCGACGTCCTCATCGGCAAGATCGATGGCCCGTTGCATGCCGCCGGCAGTCAATTCGACGCGCACGGCAACGACAACACCGGGATGGAGCTGTTTTAATTCCCGGATACGGCTTTTAACGTTCCCATCAGCTGCTATTTCGACCAACCTCGTTTTTTTCAAAATTTCCCCGGGAAGCAGCGCGGCGCCGGCAGTGAAATAAAAGGCGATGTGGGGCAGGCATTTGTCGGCATCAACGCCGGCGAGGGGCCATTTTTGCGCATCCACCAGAGCAATGAGCCCGGTCTTGACCGCTGTTTCCACAATGATCGCATCGAGCTTCGGGAGGGCATACTTAGCGGGTATTCTATCAATAACGAGGGGCATGGGAATGGACAGGATCGGAGACAGCGGCGAAACCACTTCATCACCATTCAAGACAAGAAAAGATGGCTTTTGCCCGATGTCGACGGCGGAACTGATATACTCGCGTCCGTGAATTCCATCCCGGGTCGGCCGCACGATTTCCGACATATCGGTCCACATCGAATCAAAACCGTAACCGGAAAATTTCCCGCCATAACCTGCTCCGGAAACGGGAATTTTAGCCGTCTCCGCCTGAGCCCATGTCGTTAGGATAATCTCGGGCGTCCAGTAGCTGTTCCCGAGCTTTTCATATTCAGGATTAATGGCGAGGCATAAAAGGTTTTTGGTGCAATTCTGAACACAGGAAAAGCAGCCCATGCAATCGAAGAAAAGGGAATCCACGGTCTCGAGATCCCGGATATATTTAATCTCATCACGGTGCCGGTCATACACGCAGGCCTTCTTAACGCAGTTGTGGCACCTGGCGCAATCCTCCCGCCAATCGACAATGCCGTATTTGCCGATACGCGGACGTCGGGGAGGAACGGGTTTTGTTGCTATGTGATATTTTTCCGGCATAGAATCAGTTCTCCGTTGTCATATTAGCGCTTGCCCGACAATCCGGAGGCCGATAAAATATCCGGTAACATTTCTTCTTTCCCGCCGGAGAGAATATGTATCCCCCGCAATCCGGTCATGTTTTTAAGTTTATTGATTATTTCCACACAAATAGCCAACCCCTCTTTTTTCTGGGCTTGCCTGTCTCCGGCAGCCTTCAATCTTTCAATGATTGGGGCAGGTATTTGGAACTCCGTGTATTTATTCAGGAGCAATTCCGCTTCTTCAGCGCTGTCCAGAGGAAAGACACCGGCGATAATCGCCGTCTTGTCGGCAATACCGGCCTGCTTTACCGCATCCAACCAATACTGGAACTCATCGATATCGAAGACGGCGTGCGTCTGTATAAATTCCGCCCCGGCGGAGACTTTTTGTGCAAGCCGGATGATGCTCAGGTCAACGGGCTTTAGATACGGATTAGTAACGGCGCCCATTGTGACGGGAAAAGCGCCGCTTATCTTTTCGCCGTTCAGAAGTTCACCCTGTTCACGTATCTTTTTTATGACGTGGAGCAACTGCGTAGAATCGAGGTCATATACATTCGCGGACTCGGGATTATCCGTTAAAGTCTGATGATAACCGGAAAGGCAAAGGACGTTCCTGATCCCCAAGGCCGCCGCACCCAACAAGTCGGATTGGATGGCGATACGGTTTCTGTCCCGGGTAACAACCTGGTAAACGGGTTCGATCCCCGCTTGGGCGAGGATAACCGCTGCGGCCAAGCTGGACATGACAACCCCGAAAGGATTATCCGCCACATTGACCGCTGACGGCACTTCCTTCAGCGCTTGCAGGACCACCTTAATCGCCGCTCCCTCTGTTTCCGCCTTGGGCAGGTATTCAGCCGTAACGACGAAATCTCCACTTTTCAATTGAGACGCAAAACTTTTCTTGTTATTCACCATATTCACCCATTGTTGACGAAATGTTGTTGTCTTATCCAGACGCGGGCAAGGATGCATGAACGGAAGTCCCGGCATCCCGGCCGCAAGCAGTATATAAAGACATGCGGCGGATTTCTTCGCGGAACGCGGTTACCTTTTCAACAATGTCTCCCATCCCCTTTTCGCTCATCTGCAGGACGGTGACGCGGTTACCGGTCAATCCCGCCTCTTCAAGGATAACATGGGCCTCTTCCGCCCTCCTTGGCGCCCGCAGGTTGCCTTCCAGGTACCGGCATTCATGTTTTGCGCAGGTGACCAATGCCAGGCCGTCTGCCCCGGTTTCAAATGCCTTGAGTAAATAAAGGAGATCGGCCTTACCTGAACAGGGAAGACTGATGATTTGATACTCATCTCTATCATCTTCATTCATAAGATGGTTGAATTCATTTCCATCCATGCAATTTGAACAGCAAAATATATATAATTTCAACTTCATATCCTTTATAATACCTATATTATTACCATTTTATCATAATAATTTTATTGATTAAGCCGTCAAGTAATAATAGGCATCATTCTCTATTTGATGTTTCCTAACCGAAAAATCAGGCCCTTTACTTAAAATAGCGATCCCCCTGAAAAAAATTTTATAATCAGTCCCTGAAACAACAAATATGTAACATTTCAGACTGCGGTTAAGTGACAAATGCCAAATGTATGCCACTTCTGCGAAGGGGCAGGGCATGCCATTCACATATTGCCGGAATCGTATTTTCGATTCGTTTCACCAAAGCCGCTTCCAAAGTCATAGATATTTAATATAATTGGATATTAGTAAATTTTTTGCATTCCTTGGGAATCATCAAAAGCACCTTTTTTATTTTCTAAAAATTATATGATGTTAAAAACAGGTTGTGCTTTTCCAGGTGCAGCAGACAACAATATTGTGCTTTTCCAATAATTGTGAAACAAAAATGTTCCGCCATCTCATCGAGAATCGAGGTTTGGGACTTGACATCCCCAATTAAAACATACCGCCCATTTGCGGGATGGACGATCTTAGTGACCTATAGGAGGATTATATAATTATAGCGCATGCATTATTTTCCAAATACCTGTGATTATATTAACCAAAGTTCATGGTTTGAAAAATAATCATATATAATATTATATGCTTGAATGGCGATGATGTTATGTTTAGGCAGTATAGATTTAAAAATCTCACAGGACGGTCTTTATCAGACATCCTGCAGTATCCTTTCGGGAGAATCTTCCTAAAAAAAATTTTGAACATTTTTGTATTGACATTTGAACATTTTTGTATTGACAGTAGACGATATTCCGTGTAGTACCATCGGCAAATGATGGCCGATTGCCGATGGGAACAAATTTAACCAACCAGAAAGATATCGAGAGAAAAACCCTGCTGATCCTGAGAATCCTCAACGAGGTCCAGGGGCCTGTAGGATCGCGTCTGATCGCCCGGCGCATGCAGGAATTGGGCTCAACGCCCAGCGAGCGGGCAGTCCGTTATCACCTGAAGCTTATGGACGAACGAGGTTTGACGAAGCTTATCGGCCAGAAAGATGGCCGCATCATTACCAGGATGGGCATCGATGAACTTGGCGCCGCCCGGGTGGAGGACAAGGTCGGCCTGGCTATTTCCCGGATTGAGACCCTTGCCTTTCAGACCACCTTCGACCCGGGAAAGCAGGAAGGATTATTACCCGTCAATATCTCTTTTTTCAATAATACCGAGTTCCCTGAGGCCCTTCGTATTATGGCCCCTGTCTTTGAGGCGGGGTTTGTGGTCAGCAACAGGGTAGCCGTCGCGGCAGCGGGGGAACGTCTCGGCCAGCTCATGGTCCCGGCAGGAAAAATCGGCATCGCCACTGTTTGCAGTATCGTCGTCAACGGCGTCCTGCTGAAGCAGGGTATCCCCATGGACTCCAAGTTCGCCGGTATTCTACAGATTAAAAACCGTCAGCCATTGCGTTTTGTCGAGCTTATTTACTACTCAGGATCTTCCCTGGATCCTTCCGAGGCCTTCATCCGGGCCAACATGACCACCGTCCAAAGTACCATCCAGACAGGCGATGGCATGATTTTAGCAAATTTTCGTGAAATTCCGTCTATTTGCAATCCACTGATGCGCGATATTCTCCAAAAAATGGAGGCCGCTGACATTCATGGCGTCTTTGTCATGGGCGAGGTCAGCGAACCGGTCTGCGAGATCCCGGTGGATATGAATAAAATGGGGGTCATCCTCGTCGGTGGGCTGAACCCGGTCGCCTGCGTCCAGGAAGCAGGTATTATTGTGGAAAGTCGTGCCATGTCCACCGTAATGCGTTACGGGGGCCTGACGCCGTTTTCAGAAATATGTAAGAGAAATATACAATAAATTTAAGGGGGTACAAGAAGAATGTCAGTTATCAAAGATGTTATTGCCAAGGTCAAGCAGACCGATCCGAACCAGCCGGAATTTCATCAGGCCGTGGAAGAAGTCCTCGATACGCTGGAGCCGACCACAAAGCGGCATCCGGAATTTGTGAAGGCCAACATTTACGAGCGGATCGTGGAACCGGAGCGGGCGATGCACTTTCGGGTTCCCTGGGTGGACGACAAGGGGAAAGTAATCGTCAACCGTGGCTTCCGCGTTCAGTTCAATAATGCCATCGGACCTTTTAAGGGGGGTTTGCGTTTTCACCCTTCCGTCAACCTCGGCATTATAAAATTCCTCGGGTTTGAACAGATTTTCAAGAACTCCCTGACGACCCTTCCCATGGGCGGCAGCAAGGGGGGCTCGGATTTCGATCCCAAAGGCAAATCGGACGGGGAAGTCATGCGCTTCTGCCAAGCCTTCATGCGGGAACTCTTCCGCCATATCGGTCCGGAGTGTGACGTACCTGCCGGCGACATCGGCGTCGGTGGCCGGGAAATCGGGTACCTCTTCGGCTACTACAAGAAGATCCGCAACGAGCACACCGGCGTTCTGACGGGCAAGTCCCTCGAATACGGCGGCAGCCTCGTCCGGCCCGAAGCAACCGGTTATGGAACGACCTATTTTGCCGCCGAGATGCTCGCCACCCGGGGTCTTGATTTCAAGAACAAGATCGTCGCCATCAGCGGCTCCGGTAACGTCGCCCAGTATGCCGTGGAAAAGGTCAACCAGTTGGGGGGCAAGGTCATCACCCTCTGTGACTCCGCCGCGACCATCGTGGATGAAAAGGGCATCGACGCCAAGAAGTGCGACTATGTCATCGAACTAAAGAACGTCAAGCGGGGCCGGATCAAGGAGTACGCTGCCAAATACAAGGCGGCCTGCTTTGAAGGCCTGAACGTTTGGGACGTCCTCCGGGAACAGGGAATCAAGGTGGACATCGCCCTGCCCTGCGCCACCCAGAACGAGCTCGACGGCCTAAACGCCGCCGCCCTGGTAAAGAACGGCTGCTACTGCGTCGCGGAAGGGGCTAACATGCCATCCACCCCCGACGCCGTCAAGATCTTCCAGGAAAACAACGTCCTTTACGGCCCCGGTAAGGCGGCCAATGCCGGCGGCGTGGCTACCTCGGGACTGGAAATGAGCCAGAACAGCATGAAGCTTTCCTGGACCAGGGAAGAAGTAGACAATCGTCTCCTCCTCATCATGAAGAGCATCCACAAGTCCTGCGTGGAAACAGCGGAAGCCTATGGACGAAAGGGCGATTATGTGACCGGCGCCAACATCGCCGGCTTCACGAAGGTTGCCCGGGCCATGCTTGCTTATGGTGTGGTGTAGTTGATAAACCCGTAAAAAGTCATTTTCGCCTTCAACGAAGGGCCGCAGATTTTATGATTTGCGGCTCTTTTTTTTCATAATGTCGTGTCTCAAGAGGAAGGTTTTTTATTGACACTGGCACGTCTTTACCCTATCTTCCCGCCGATTTTGTTATTATCGGCGATGCAGAAACCGGTGAGGCCGCTTACCTAAAGTCCGGCATTTATGCCGTCACCGGGAACGTGGCGGCAACGATATGATTATTGCCTGCGCTATCGACCCAAATACATATTATATTGTTACCGGAGATGAGTGAAGCTGGTCAGAATAAGGATTCTGGCGTCGTTATAGAATCAGGTTGGAGGACTTTCCCCAGATTGCCGACCCGGACACCAACAAGCCGGATCTTTTTGCCCGTCAGTTCAACCCGTTTCAAGCAGGAAAAGGCCAAGCGCCTTATTTCGTCTTCTTTTCTGACAATTTCATGACAAGAACAGGCCCTGGTCACAGTCCGGAAATCACCATAGCGGATCTTCAGCGTGATGGTTCTGGCGCCGTAGCCTTTTCTGGTCAGATCTGAAACGACCTCTTTTGTGAGTTCCGCAATGGTCCTGGCAATAGTCTGCCAGTCTTTCACATCGGTTTGAAAGGTCGTTTCCCGGCTGAATGATTTCGGCTCCCAGTGGGTAACCAGGAGACTCTCATCGATACCTCTTGCCGCTTCATAAAGATAATGTCCATAAGCAGGGCCGAAACGCTGAACGAGGATATCCACAGATAGTGCGGCCAACTGTCCGATGGTCTGAATGCCCAATTTCTTCAGATGCTCTTCCGTCTTCGGTCCGATCCCGTATAATTTTCGAATAGGCATGGGCCATAATCTGCTTTCGATGTCATCGCCAGTGAGAATGGTCAGCCCATTGGGTTTCTGCATTTCTGAAGCAATCTTCGCCAGGAGCTTATTCGGGGCGATGCCGATTGAACAGGTCAATCCTGTTTTTTCAAAAATGTCGGCCTTGATCTTATCCCCGACGGCTATATTGGTATCCGGTTCATCGGATATATCCAGATATGCTTCATCAATACCAACATCCTCCATGATGGAGGTTATATTCAGGAGAACCGTTTTGAACAGACGGGATGCGGCTTTGTAAGTTTCATAATCAACAGGAAGGAAAACCGCTTGGGGACACAATTTATGGGCCGTCCGCAAGGGCATGGCAGAGTGAATACCGTATTTTCTGGCTTCATAATTGGCCGTAGAGACAACGCCTCGCTTGGAAGGATCTCCCATACCGCCAATGATCACGGGTTTCCCTTTGAGATCAGGATTTCGCTTCTCTTCAACGGCGGCAAAGAAGGCATCCATGTCGATATGCAGGATTCGTCGCATGGTGGAAATGATAAAGATAAACCGAAATTATTACAAGAGGGCGGCAACAAGAAACGGAGACATGGCAAGACCCAAAAGAATAACGGTAAACATGTAGATCTTATTGAAGAGATGCTCCTTGTGGATAATCTGTTCATCCCAGTCCGAAGTTTTAATGTAACGCTGAAAGCGCCGGAAAAGGGTTGCTGGTTTCAAGGGTTGAATGAAATCATATTCCCGGTTGATCATATGCCTTGCATCGGTGTAAGTTAATGTATTCATATCGAATCCTTTATATCAGTTATCGGCAGTTTGATTAAAATACTTGAATTTAAGCATGATGTTTCCTGACAATAGCAGTCACAACGCCTCCTATCCTGAGCGCTGTCCTAGCTATAATGTCAGGATACTTCGGATCCGCTTTCCGAAAGAAAGTGCTGACGATTTTCTGAACTGATCTTTTTTCTTTCATGGTTTCCGTATATAGAACAATCGTTCTATTGTCAAGAAATTTTATCTATTGCTTCATGAACAGTGCGTGATAAGCTATGCGAAATTCGTATAAATTTAGGGGATTGAAAAATGAAGAACGTAGAATGAGGGTGGGAAACAACACCCTGACCATCATCATTAAGAACCTGGTTGGCTAACAGCAACGAGGTTTATTCGGAGCCACCGTATCAAGGAGCATGAAATTAATAGGGTGTCAGATCTCGGTGTGGCGTACGCCCTTTTTTATTTACCATAACAGATCAGTTTCTGGTTAACCACATCTGACAGCAGCAGCAACCCCCGTTCCCGGACGTCGTAAACCCGGACGACTTCTTCATAGCGACTGTCGCGTGTCGCCAGCTCGGTCAGCATGTTGGGCATGCTCTCCATCCATTCACGATTAAAAAGGACTTCCTTCCGGTCGGGATAAATGGCCACATAGAAGATGTCCATTTCCACGAGATCCTGAAAGAAATGAGTCCCGAAGGACAGGTCGGGAATGAGACTGCCATCCTTGTAAGCAATTTCTGCAATCGCGGTGATATTGTTGATCTCCGAAAAGGTCACCGGGACGCCCATGGCCGGCGTCGTAGTCCCCCATCGACCGGGTCCGAAAAGGGCGGTCGGCGTTTCCTCCCGGTTCTCGATCAGTTTGTTCAGGCGCCCCACCAAACGGGCGATATCATATTTTTCCGAAAGGGATAACTTCGTATAACCATGGGGATCGATGTAGATGATCCGGGCCAGGGGCTGGGAGACGCTACCCCCCATGAAGTTCCCTTCTTGGCGGAGGAGGATGCGATTCTTCTTGATCTTTTCCGGAATGTCCACACGGACACTCTGTCCCTTGGTCTGAAAGGGCCGACACTGGAGAAGATTGACCTGTAAACGCCCTTCCGAGTTAAAATTTGCGGTAAATTCTATGTCTACCGGATATTGATAGACCTTTTCCAGGGTCTTGAGCATATGGGACATGATATCTGTGAAGGGTGTCGTTGCCAGAAGCTCATCAAAAGTGAGGATCCAGATATCCTGAGCAGACCGTCCCGTCGACCTCAGACGTTCCGAGGCTTCCGTATCTCTTGCACCGACAAGGTCCAGTCGCACATCCAACCCTTCATTGACGACCTGGAGCAGGGAAAGGGCATGGAATCTGTTTTCCTCGATATTAAGGACATCGACATCATGTTGGGAGAAACGCCGTATATCCGCCATACCCCCATGGGGCTTTACCAGGGGGGCGTCGAGGGCCACGATCCGGGGATAGTCATTTTCCACCCGGTTGACCGCCCGCGTCCCCATACCGAAAACAATACGGAGCATGCCGGCCCGGGGGTCCATCCCCTGCTTCCACACAAAAGTATTGTAGGAAAGGCCTACCCCGGCTACCTCGGGGAAGAAATAATGTTTACGGTAGGATCCTGATACCCGCTGCACCAGGAGGGCCATCTGCTCGTCATGCTGATCGAGGCCGCGCTGGAGACGGTAGGTTAGGGCGTCCTCGTTCATAGTACTGGCAAAGACAAGGCGGACCGATTCTTCAAAGGCTTCATAGCGTTGCTCCGGCGTTCCCTGGTTGACACAGAAATAACTCTCGTATTTGCCGGCAAAGGCATTTCCGAAGGCATCCTCAAGGAGACTGCTGGAACGGACAATAATCGGCGACTGGCCGAAATACTCGAGCATCAACTGAAACTGTTCCTTGACCTCTTCGGGAAAGACACCCCTGAGCATCTTGGATTTCAACTCCCTGGCGCTCTCGAAATACCCCTCCTTGGTCTTTTGGGACATAAGGGTTTTCCACCAACCATTCTGGACAATATAGGAATAGAAGACATCGGAGCCGATATAGAAGGAATCGTGCAGTTCCAGGCAACCGGGCCAGTCATATTTCTTGTCCCCACGGAGAATGTTTCTCGCCAGGAGCATGCCGACGGATTTTCCGCCAATAAAGCCGGTGCCGATGAGGCGGTCCTTGATGTTCAGTAGATCATCAAGGGTAAAATAGTCCCTGACCAACGAGAGCATCCGCTTCTCCCTCCCGATCACGACCCGGGAAAGCTGCTCGATCATCTCTTTTTTTTCTTCTGTGGTTTCGGGGTTTTCCAGAACTTCTCGGGCACGCAGAAAGATGCGGTCCCAGTAATCGAGATTTCGCTCCGCGTTGACCGAACTCTTATGGGCCAGAAAGGAGAAGAGCTGGGTAGCGTCCACGCTGTTCATGATCGGGTTATATTTTTCCCCCTCCGTGATGTGGGGCAGGAACATCGTCGGCGTGTAGCGGTGCCAGGCTTTCAATGGATGGACGCAGATCTTGCCTTGATAGTTATAGACGTCAATGAGCACCTGGGTTGTCTCCCGGATGCGGGCAATGGTCTTGAAGGAATGGCGGCCCCGGAAAATGGCAAAATAGGCAACCGTATTGAGCTCAAACAGGTAAGGACATGTAATAACGAAGAAATTACCGATCATCAGGTCGGTAGCCCAAGCCAGGAGCAGGTCGGAAAGAGAATCAAAAACATAGAAGACATCCCGTCCTTCCTGACGGATGATGTTATGGACCTGGGTGGAAAAGGATTCGAACCCCGTATCGGCGTTGAGTTTATAGATGACAATCTTGCCGGTGGCTTCAAGAAGGGGGGCATGGCGGGCGAAACGCATGTAAACCACCCGTTCATTATTTTCCAGGGCCTTATTTACAAAGGGAAGGACGAAATGCTTATAATCTTCAATATCGTCCACCTGGAGAACCACATTGTCTCCGGTCTGCAAGTAATTGAGGACGTCGTCCAAACCCTGGATACCGGAACTGACTCGGGAGAAAGATACCATGATCAACCTCGCTTCAACATATTTGGTACGATACTTGATTACAAAATACATACCAGAAAAGATTACAAGCGGCTATTGCTTTCTTTGAAACTAAATTGTATAAGACATGAAACAAATTCATTACTGCCCATTTTTGTCCAATATGAGCACACATAATTACGAAGAATTAGCGGCTCTCCATGCCATCGCCAAGACCCTCGCCCAGCCCTGGGAGCTGCGGGATCAGCTTGAACAGGTTCTGGGGGAAATGAACGCCCATCTGGGGATGCAACGGGGAATGATCTCGCTGCTGGATCGGGATACCGGGGAGGCATGGCTGGAGGTGGCCCACGATATCAAACTTGATGGCGTGGAAATCACTTATCAAATCGGCGAAGGCATCACGGGCAAGGTAGCCCAGACCGGCCGTCCCATGGCCGTTCCGAATCTAGGCGAGGAAACCCTTTTTCTGGACCGTACGGGGGCACGCAAAGACCTCAACCGTAATGAACTGGCCTTTCTGTGCGTTCCCATCATATATGATTCCCGGGTTGTAGGCATCCTTTCCGCCGACAAGGGCGCCCAGGATGTTGCGGACCTGGACCAGGAGATGTCCATGCTGTCCTCGGTGGCGGAACTTATCGCCAAAGCCGTTCATATCCTTGGTCTTGAGGAAGAAAACCGCCGTCTCCGCCGCCTTGTCAATCAGGGCAAGCCCCCTACCGTTGATATTATCGGACATTCCAAGGGCATGCAGGAGGTCTTCGGCCTGATCCGCCATGTCGCCGATTCGAGCACCACCGCCCTGATTCTGGGGGAAACGGGCACGGGCAAAGAGCTGATTGCCAAGGCGATTCACCTGAACAGCGCCCGCAGTAAGGGGCCCATGATCCAGGTTAACTGCGCGGCCATCCCCGACACCCTTATAGAAAGTGAGCTGTTCGGACACGAGCGGGGCGCCTTTACCGGCGCTGTGAGACAGCACCGGGGCCGGTTTGAGGAGGCCAACAACGGTACGATTTTTCTAGACGAGTTTGCCGAGCTATCGGCAGCGGCGCAGGCCAAACTCCTTAGAGTCCTTCAGGAAAAGCAGTTCCAGCCCCTGGGCTCCCCGCGCCTCGTCAAGACAAATGCCCGCGTCATCGCCGCCACCAACCGCCGCCTGGAAGATTGTGTTTCATCGGGACAATTTCGGACGGATCTCTATTACCGCCTGAGCGTTTTCCCGATTTACATACCGCCCCTGCGGGATCGGGGAAATGACATTATCCTTCTGGCCGATCATTTTGTTCTCAAGTATTCAAAAGAATTGAATAAACCTGTCAAAAGGATTACCACTGCCGTCATTGAGGCCTTTCTGTCCCACCATTGGCCGGGAAATGTCCGGGAGCTGGAAAACTGTATCGAACGGGCAATCCTGCTGACCGAGGGTGATGCTATTGAAATGATTCATCTTCCTCCGTCCTTGCAGACAAAGGGTCGGGAAGAAGTGGACAAGGAAACGGGCAGGTTTGGCGCCGTTATCGAAAGTCAGGAGCGAGCCCTGATTATTGAGGCATTAAAGGAGGCCCACGGGAATCAGAGCCAGGCAGCCAGGAATCTCGGCACGACCAAACGGATTATCCAATATAAGATCCAGAAGATGGGCATCGATCCATGGAAATTCCGGACGGCGAAAAACAACCGGTGAGTTCACCCGCGTTTTTGGACAATAATGTAGGTATGGCCTGTTCAAAAGCACAAATATGTCATTTTATGGCTTGCGAGAGAGAACCTATTTGTACCGAAATCACAAAAAACGTCATTCCCGCGCAGGCGGAAATCCAGACCATCATCAACAGGTAAAAAACTGGATTATGAACATTAATCTTCGATTTCCCGTCTTCACGGGAATGACAGAGAGTGGACATTTGATATTTTTGCAAGTTCGTCAAAATTTCTGCACTAAATTCGGTTTGGAATGGTCCGAATGGGACTTTTCCATGTCTCGGTAATGGCATGATCTTCGCAAACTCATAAAAAACTGCGCCCCAGGTTCCAGGCAACCTTTGAAAACAATGTATCCCGGGTCAAACCCGGACTGACAGAGAGAAGGATTGATATATGTGTCGTCTGTTTGCCATTACCAGCAAAGAACCCCTTTCCCCGATGGCGGCTATTCATGCCCTGAACGTCATGAAGGAAGGCCATGATGGGTCGGGGGTGGGCCTTTTTCTGACCGACCTTGGGGGAAGCTTCGAGCGTTTCAAGGGGGCACCGATTCTTTCAGGAATCTTTTCCAACGAGGGAATCCGGGCCCTGGACCGTTACATGCTGGATCTGGATTTCATGGTTAAATATAAGCTCTCCATCCGGCCGGCCAAGACGCCTCCCCCAGGAACACCCAAACGGGACAACTATCTCGTCCGGGTTTACGACTATCCTCCGGACTGGCAGTCTCTGAGCAAGGAAGAACTCGAATACCGCCTCATGCTGACCCGGCTCAAACTGCGCCAGATGGGAGAACAGGACGGATCGATGATCGTATTCAGTTTTTGGCCCGATGTGATCATGCTCAAGGAGGTAGGAGATCCCCTTGTCCTAGCCGAATACCTAGGCCTCGACAACGAAGAATTCCAGGCCCGGATCATCCTTGCCCAGGGCAGGCAGAACACCAACTACGCCATCGACATCTATGCCTGTCATCCCTTTTTCATTCAGGGATACTCAACGATGACCAATGGCGAGAACACCGCCTTTGTCCCGATCCGCGAATACATGGCGTCGCGGAATTATGCCGGCTACGTGGGCTACCAGTCCGATTCGGAGGTCTTTACCCACATCCTCCATTTCGCCCAGCAAAAGCTCGGCATGGGACTGGATATGTATAAGCACCTCCTGACGCCCCTTAAGGATGAAGAACTCCAGCGCCATCCCCAGGGAGAAAGGTTGCGGACCGTCAAGCACGCCTGCCGTCCCCTGACCATCGACGGCCCCAATTGTGTGATCGGCTGCCTGCCCGATCGGACGCTCTTCATGGTTCAGGACAGCAAAAAGCTTCGTCCCGGTATCGTGGGCGGCGCCTCCGGCATGTTCGCCTTTTCCTCCGAGATGTGCGGTCTCGATGCGGCCATTCCGGCCCGTAACAAAAGTGAAGACTTTCAGCCCATGAAATATGACACCGTCATGGTCCCCCCACATCGACAGGAGGTAGTGCTATGGAATCAATGGGAAAGATAAACCCGTCTACCCTGAGCAAAAGCGACCTCCCCTGGCAGATCCTATGGAATAAGGAGGCTTGCACCCTCTGTGGCCGTTGTACCGCCGTCTGTCCGGTCCGGGCCATCGAATTGGGCGTTCACCGCAAACGCATTGTCCAGACCGTAATCGGCCTCACGGAGAAACCGGGCAATGTCTTTACCGTCTATCACGGCGTCGATCAGCGGACCGATCCGGCCCATGCCTGCATCGGCTGCGGCATGTGCGATCTCGTCTGTCCAAACGCGGCTATTCGGCCTATCCGGAGCATGGACGTCGACAAACTACGCTTTCATGTCAATCAGGGGGGGATACCCCGCCGCCGGGGCGGTCGCCGCAACGATCCCCGCAGCGTTCTCGACGAAATCAAGTTTATCCGCATCTCCATGCTCACGGACCCGGCCCTCGATGCGGGCCGCCACGATTTTGAACTGCGTACCCTCCTAGGAAGAGTCCTGCCGGCGGAAGACCTGGTCAAGACCACAAGTGAAAATGGCTGGATTCCCCCGGTGCGGGAGATCTACCCCCTAATCATCGGAAGCATGTCTTTCGGCGCCCTGTCGCCAAATATGTGGGAAGGCCTGCAAATGGGTGTTGCCTACCTGAACGAGGAAAAAGGGATGCCCGTGCGCATCTGTACGGGAGAGGGCGGCTGCCCGCCGCGACTGCTACGGTCCCGCTTTCTGAAGTATGTCATCCTCCAGATCGCCAGCGGTTATTTCGGGTGGGATGAAATCATCCATGCCCTGCCGGAAATGAAGGAAGATCCCTGCGCCATCGAGATCAAATACGGCCAGGGCGCGAAGCCCGGCGACGGCGGACTCCTCATGTGGTACAAGGTGAACAGCCTCATCGCCGCCATCCGGGGCGTGCCACAGGGAATCAGCCTTCCCAGCCCGCCGACCCACCAGACCCTGTATTCCATTGAAGAGTCGGTGGCCAAGATGATCCAGTCCGTATCCATGGCCTGGGGATTCCGGGTACCTGTCTATCCGAAGATATCGGCCACAAGTACGACCCTGGCGGTTCTGAATAACCTGACCAGGAATCCTTACGCCTCCGGTTTGGCCATCGATGGCGAAGACGGAGGGACAGGGGCAGCCTACAATGTCTCCATGAATCATATGGGACATCCCATTGCCAGCAACATCCGGGACGCCTATCTGAATCTCGTCAAGATCGGCAAGCAGAATGAGATCCCTATCTTTGCCGGCGGCGGGATCGGCAAGAACGGGAATCTGGCGGCTAACGCCGCAGCCCTGATCATGCTGGGGGCCAGCGGAGTGCAGATAGGCAAATACATCATGCAGGCGGCGGCGGGTTGCCTTGGTTCCGAGGCTGACCGTTGCAACATTTGCAACATCGGCCTGTGTCCCAAGGGAATCACCTCCCAGGATGCAAGACTTTACCGGCGCCTGGACCCGGAGCAGGTAGCGGAGCGTGTCGTGGACGTCTATCTGAGTTTTGACCAGGAACTCAAGAAGATCATGGCGCCCCTCGGTCGCTCGACGTCGCTGCCCATCGGCATGTCCGACGCTCTGGGCATCGCCGACGGCGACGCCGCCGCGAGACTTCAGATTCGCCATGTTTTATAGGAGATTTATCCATGCTCTATAAGCCCACCATCATCATCCCGGGAATGAAAAACGGCGTCCGGGTGGACACCCGAGCCCTGGAGGCGGCGGTTCAGGCGGCGGTCCGGGATGGCCACCGCTGTATCGAGATTCACGCCTATGGGCAACATGGCATCGGCGGCCGCCTTTGGAAGGCGGGAGCAGAGGAGATTCTAATCCGTGTCCTCGGACCGGCGGGACAGCGCGTTGGTTCCATGGGATTTCCCAATACCACCATTGACGTTTTCGGCCCTTGTTCAGACGATGTCGGCTGGCTAAATGGCGGCGCCCAGATCATCGTTCGTGGTAATGCCACCAATGGCGTGGCCAATGCCATGGCTCAGGGCAAGATTTACATTGCCGGTGATATCGGCGCCCGGGGCATGACAATGACCAAGCACAACCCCCGCTTTGCCCCGCCGGAGCTCTGGGTCCTGGGCAGCGTTGGCGACTCCTTTGCCGAATTTATGGCCGGCGGCATTGCCGTGATCTGCGGACACGACACACCACACCATGAAAATATTATGGGTTACCGACCCTGTGTGGGGATGGTAAGCGGCAAAATATTCTTCCGGGGACCCCATCAGGGCTTCAGCGAAGAAGATGCAACGCTGTCCGTCCCCGACAACGACGAATGGAAATGGCTGAAGGATAACATGGCGCTTTTTCTGAAGGCCACAGGACGAACGGAATTATATGCCGTCCTCACCGCCGAACGCGCTGCCTGGCAGATCCTGACCGCCCGTCAACCGTACGAAAAGGTCCGCAAGCCTGCCCGAAGTCTGCACCAGTTCTGTGCAGAGGTATGGGACCGGGAACTGGGCATAGGCGGCCTCATAGGCGATCTGACGGATATCCCCCGAACCGCCATCGACGTAATCCCCACCGGGGAGCTGCGCCGCTATCTTCCCCTTTGGGAAAACGAAAAGCATCTCCCCCCCTGCCAGGCCTCCTGCCCGACGGGCATCCCCGTTCAGAAACGCTGGAGCCTGATCCGCAGCGGTAAAATGGATGAGGCCGTGGACCTGGCTCTTAGCTATACCCCCTTCCCGGCCACGGTCTGCGGCTATCTCTGCCCCAATCTCTGTATGGCAAATTGCACCCGGCAGATCTCGCAGATGCCATCACTGGACGTGGCCGGTCTCGGCAAGGCATCTCTCACAGCCAGGACGCCGACACCCGCCCCGGCCTCAGGCAAGACAACCGCCATCATCGGCGGCGGTCCGGCGGGGCTTTCCGCTGCCTGGCAGTTGTGGATGATGGGACATGCCCCCGTCATCTACGAGATCCAGGAGCACCTGGGAGGAAAGATCACCGCCACGATCCCCAGGAGCCGCATCCCCGACGAGATTGTAGACCATGAACTGAAGCGGGTCCAGGATCAGATTAGTCAGGTCCAGTTGAAAAAGCCCCTCACGAAAAAGGAGTTCCAGAAAATCAAAGGGAAGCATGACATGGTGGTCATTGCGTCCGGAGCTCAAAAGCCGCGCCTGCTCCCCATACCGGGTCAGGAACTGGTCACGGCCGCCCTGGATTTCCTCCGGATGAGCAAGATGAATCAGGTCCAGGTTGGGGAAAAGGTCGTCATCATTGGGGCCGGCAACGTCGGTTGCGACGCCGCCGCGGAAGCAGCACGCCTGGGCGCCAAGGAGATTACCCTGATCGATATCCAGGAGCCGGCCTCTTTCGGAGTGGAAAGGAAGCAAGCCGAGGCCATCGGGGCCAAATTCCTCTGGCCGAAATTCACGAAGTCCGTTACGGAAAAGGGTGTGGAATTGACCGATGGAACATTGCTCCCCGCCGACACGGTCATCATGGCCGTCGGCGATGCTCCCGATTTGACCTTCCTTCCGGAAGAAATTCTTCTTGCCCGGGGCTTCATCGCCGTCAACGACCGTTATCAAACGAGCGATCCCCAGGTTTTCGCCATCGGCGACGCCGTACGTCTCGGTCTGCTGACGGAGGCCATCGGCGCAGGCAGGATTGCCGCCCGGACGATTGACGATATCCTGCGGGGGAGGGAAGATTCCTACGATAACCTGCCGGCCATAGAACCGGCGCGGATCCATCTGGAATATTACGATCCCCGGGTCAACCCGACGGGAGATCTTGGTTCCTGTTCAAGCCAGTGCGCCTCCTGCGGCGCCTGCCGGGACTGCGGCCTCTGCGAGACCCTTTGTCCGGGCAATGCCATCTCCCGGCTTTCGCTGGAAGGGGACGCCTATGAATATATAGTGGACGGTGAAAAGTGCATCGGCTGCGGATTCTGCGCCGCTGCCTGTCCCTGCGGAATATGGGAACTCGTGGAAAATACACCTTTAGAAAAGGAAAAATGATTTAAAAAAATACGGAGGAATTATGAAAAAGACATGCCCAACTATTGCATCGGAAAGAAACTACGCAGCTGAAAAAGAGAAGTTTGTCCCCATTTCGGAATATTACGGCGAGGACACCTTCAACGCCAAAATCATGAAGGTCAAGCTTCCTAGGGATGTGTTCAAGAAAATCGTCGAGGCCATTAATGAAGGCAGCATCCTCGATATTGAAACCGCCAATATCGTGGCCCATGCCATGAAGGAATGGGCTCTCGCCAAAGGCGCTACCCATTTTGCCCACTGGTTCCAGCCTATGACGGGCATTACGGCAGAGAAGCATGATGCGTTCATTGATCCCTTCGGGGTCGGAGAAGTCATCGAACGTTTCTCAGGTAAGCAGCTTGTCCAGGGTGAACCGGATGCATCGAGTTTCCCGAGCGGCGGCATCCGGGCCACCTTCGAAGCCCGGGGCTATACGGCCTGGGATATGTCATCGCCCGCCTTTATCCGGCGCAACGGGATCTCGACAACCCTGTGTATCCCGACGGCTTTCATATCCTACACCGGAGAGGCCCTCGACAAGAAGACCCCGCTTCTCAGATCGAACAAGGCGGTCAGTAATAGCGCTGTGAATATGATGAAGCTCCTCGGCAATAAAGACGTGAAAAGGGTTTATGCAACCCTGGGGCCGGAACAGGAATACTTCCTCATCGATACGGACTATTTCTATAAGCGTCAGGATCTGGTCCTTGGCGGCCGGACTGTCGTCGGGGCGCCTCCTGCGAAAGGGCAAGAACTGGAAGACCAGTATTTCGGCAGTATCAAGGAGAGAATTTCTTCCTATATGCACGACATGGAAGAGGAACTCTTCAAACTGGGCGTTCCCGCAAAGACCAGGCACAATGAGGTCGCCCCCAGTCAGTTCGAGCTCGCGCCGGTCTTCGAGGAAGCCAACCTGGCCGTTGACCATAACCAGATCGTTATGGACACGATGCAAGCGGTGGCGAAGAAGCACAAACTTGCGTGTCTGCTCCACGAAAAACCGTTTGCAGGGATCAACGGCTCAGGCAAACACTTAAACTGGTCGCTCTCCGACAACAAAGGGAACAACCTGCTGAACCCCGGTCAGACACCGCATGACAACATCCAGTTCCTGGTCTTCCTGATCGCCACCATCCGCGCTGTCCACAAACACGCCGATATTCTGCGCGCTTCCGTCGGCTCGTATGCCAATGACCACCGGCTGGGCGCCAACGAAGCGCCGCCGGCCATAATTTCCGTCTTCCTCGGCGACCAGCTTACCAATATTCTCGATAATATCGAAAGAGGCAAGGTAACCAAGGCTACGGACAGCGAGATCATTGACCTCGGTATTGCCTCGCTGCCCATTGTCAGCAAAGACAACACCGACCGGAACCGGACGTCTCCCTTTGCCTTCACGGGCAACAAATTTGAGTTCCGAACTGTCGGTTCATCTCAGTCGATTTCCTTTCCCGCCGCGGTTCTCAACACGATCGTTGCCGAAAGCCTCGATTATCTGGCAGAAAAGATCAATGACCTGTGTGGGAAAAACATCAACATGAACCAATGCGTTCTCACCGTAATCAAAAAAGAAATGAAAGAGATCAAAGCGGTCCTCTACAACGGCGACAACTACGTCCCGGAATGGGAAAAGGAAGCCGGCAAGAGAGGACTCCCGAACGACAAGACCACGCCGGTCGCCTTAAAGGCCCTGATAACCAAAAAAGCATTGGAACTGTTTGATAAATATCGAGTCCTTTCCAACGTCGAGCTCAAATCACGCTATTTAATCCACATGGAGCGATACATAAAAGACCTGGAGATTGAGGCTAAATGTTTGGATAATATCTGCCTGAGCCAGGTCATCCCGGCAGCTACAGCCTATCAGAAGATGCTTTCAAAAGTGATTGTCGACACCCGGGAAGCCCTTGGCAAGGGAGCCGATCTTTCCGCCCAACAGGACCTGTTAAGGAGGGTTACGGAGCTGGTCAATAAAATTTATGGCACAAACAAAGACATCCTTGCTAAAATCACCGCTGCCTCGTCCATCCACGACGAACAGAAAAAAGCGGAGATGCTCTGCAGCAAAGTCAAACCCAAGATGAATGAGCTTCGGGACTACGTTGATGAGCTGGAAGGTCTAGTAGACGATGAATTATGGCCCCTGCCGAAGTTCTGGGAGATGCTCTTCATCAACTGATCAAGAACTGTTACGATAAAGGTTGAAACACTTTAACCATCGACAGGTGATGTCTGTCCATCCTAAAAAGATGGACAATTGGTGATGGATGCGTTATTAGATGGCGGGAAAGGCGAAATCAGACTTAAATGATTTCGCCTTCTCGCCTTCGTGTTTTCTTCATGAGTGGCGATTATAAATCATATAAAAATTGAGGGGTTATTATGTCGCTCTTGCGACAGCAGTCACCAGCTATCCTTGTTCTGGAAGACGGGAACGTCTTTCCGGGGTACGCCTTTGCCGGAACCGGCGAGGTCTGCGGCGAGGTTGTCTTCAATACCGGCATGACCGGCTATCAGGAGGTCATCACCGACCCCTCCTACAAGGGGCAGATAGTGACCATGACCTATCCCCTCGTGGGCAATTACGGCATCAATCCCGAAGACATGGAATCAGACGGGATTTATCTGGAAGGATTCATAGTCAAGGAATACCATTCCCGGCCCAGCAACTGGCAATCCCGGCAAACCCTACAGGCGTTTCTGGAAGCACACGGAAAACTGGGCGTCGAAGGTCTCGATACCCGAGCCCTGACCCGTCGTCTCCGTCTTACCGGGGCAATGAAAGGGATTTTGTCCACGGAAACAACGGACATCGCCAGATTGATCGAGAAGGTCCGGGCCTATCCCGGGCTCGTCGGCCGTGATCTGGTCAAGGAGGTCGCCTGTCAAACCCCATATCACTGGAAAGACGGGACCAAGCAAGAGCTCACGGGAGAGCTCAAAAACCGCCATAAAATATCGCTCCGCGTCGTCGTCATCGACTGCGGCGTTAAATACAACATCCTCCGCCATCTGGAGGCACGGGGATGTCAGGTCATCGTCCTGCCGGCAACAGCAACAGGAGAGGACATTCTTGCCTGGCGACCCGATGGGGTTCTCTTTTCCAATGGCCCGGGAGATCCGGCGGCCCTCCCCTACCTGGTGGCAGCGGCAGCCTTTGTCCTGGGAAAAGTACCGGTCTTTGGCATCTGCCTGGGGCACCAGATCCTCGGACAAGCTGCCGGGGGGGAAACGGAAAAATTGAAATTCGGCCATCACGGCATCAACCAGCCAGTGAAACAGGAACAGACGGGGAAGATTGAAATTACATCACAAAATCACGGATTTGTCGTCATTCCCAATTCCGTCACCCGGTGTCGTGAGGCGACCCATGAGAACCTCAATGATGGGACCTCGGAAGGACTTTCCTATCCAGAATTGATGGCTTTCAGCGTTCAGTACCACCCGGAAGCAGCCCCCGGTCCTCATGACGCCGCCTATCTCTTCGACCGGTTTGTGGCAATGATGTCGGCAAGGACTTAATGTTTTGCACGTGAAAGGAGCGGCAGCATGATCCTGATTATTGATTTCGGTTCCCAGTATAACCAGCTTATCGCCCGGCGGGTTCGGGAGCACCATGTCTATTGCCAGATTGAACCCCCGGATATATCCCCGCAGACAATCAGAGACATGAAACCCGAAGGAATCATCCTGTCCGGCGGCCCGGCCAGCATTTACGAAAAGAACAGCCCCCGGGTCGATGCCGGCATTTTTACACTGGACATCCCGGTACTGGGGATCTGTTACGGTCTCCAATTCATGGTCCATACCCTCGGGGGCGACGTTATTGCCGCTGCAAAACGGGAATACGGATTTGCCGAGCTACAAATAATCAGGCAGGACGGCATATTTACAGATATCGAAAAGACCACGAAATGCTGGATGAGTCACGGCGATACCATTGGTAACCTGCCGAAAGGATTCAAGATTACGGCTTCGACACCTAATACTCCCGTGGCTGCTGCCGAGGATCGGAAGCGGCGATTCTACGGTCTTCAGTTCCATCCGGAAGTAGTCCATACCCCGGAAGGAAAGAAAATCCTGGGCAACTTCCTTTTTGCCATCTGCCGGTGCCAGGAAAAGTGGACCATGAAATCCTTTGCCCGGGAAGCGATAGACGAAATCCATTCCCAAGTCGGCAACGGCAAGGTCATTCTGGGGCTGAGCGGGGGCGTCGATTCCTCTGTCGCCGCCGTCCTGATCCACCGGGCGATGGGAGACCAATTGACCTGTGTATTTGTTGATAACGGCGTCCTCAGGCAGGGGGAAGCGGAAAAGGTTCAGGATGTCTTCCAAAAGCATTTCCAAATGAAACTACGGTTCATACGGGCCAGGAAGATCTTTTTAGACCGTTTGCGGGGGGTCGAAAATCCCGAGAAAAAAAGAAAAATCATCGGCAGAACCTTCATTGAGATCTTCGAAGAAGAAGCGAAGAAGATCAAGGGTGTTGAGTATTTAGCTCAGGGAACCCTCTACCCCGATATCATTGAATCCCGTTCCACCTTCGGCGGCCCCAGCGCCGTGATCAAATCCCATCACAACGTCGGCGGCCTTCCGAAAAAGATGAAACTGAAACTTGTGGAACCGCTGAAACACCTGTTCAAGGACGAGGTCCGCCTCCTGGGAAAGGAACTGGGACTTCCGGAAGAGATGGTCTGGCGCCAGCCCTTCCCCGGTCCGGGTCTGGCCATCCGGATCATCGGCGAGGTTACGGAGAAACGTCTCAAAATCCTGAAAAAGGCCGACGTGCTCCTCCTCGACGAGATCAGGGCGGCAAACCTCTACGGGAAACTATGGCAATCCTTCGCGGTACTGCTGCCCATCAAAAGCGTCGGCATCATGGGTGATCAGCGGACCTATGAAAATATCCTGGCCATCCGGGCCGTAACCAGCGATGACGCCATGACGGCGGACTGGGCAAGGATCCCCCATGAGTTGCTGGCTAAAATCTCGAACCGGATCATCAACGAGGTTCGAGGCGTCAACCGCGTCGTTTACGACATCAGTTCCAAACCCCCATCAACCATTGAATGGGAATAACGCTAAAAATAAAGACCTGACCCCCATAAGAATATGCCCAAGCGAACGGACATCAAAAAGATCCTGATTATCGGCTCCGGCCCCATCATTATCAGCCAGGCCTGCGAATTTGATTATTCGGGAACCCAGGCCTGCAAAGCCCTGAAAGAGGAAGGCTATGAGGTCATCCTCATCAACAGCAATCCGGCAACGATCATGACGGATCCGGAAACGGCGGATCGGACCTACGTGGAACCGATCACGCCGGAGGCCGTGGCCAAGATCATCGCCAAGGAACGTCCCGACGCCCTCCTCCCCACTCTGGGCGGACAGACAGGCCTGAACACCGCCGTGGCCGTGGCGGAAAGCGGCATCCTGGAAAAATATGGCGTCGAGATGATTGGTGCCTCCCTGGAAGTCATTCACAAGGCGGAGGATCGGGAGAAGTTCCGCGCCGCCATGGAGAAAATCGGTCTTCGGGTCCCCCGGAGCGGATTTGCCCGCACCATGGACGATGTCTTCCGGATCGCCGGGGAAATCGGTTTTCCCATCATTATCCGGCCCTCCTTCACGTTAGGGGGCACCGGGAGCGGCGTGGCTTACAACCGGGAAGAATTGGCCGAAATCGCCAAGTCAGGAATTGACGCCAGCCTGATTCACGAGATCATGCTGGAAGAATCGGCCTTGGGCTGGAAGGAATACGAACTGGAGGTCATGCGTGACAAGGCGGACAATGTCGTCATCATCTGCTCCATCGAGAACCTTGATCCCATGGGCATTCACACCGGGGAGTCCATCACCGTCGCCCCGGCCCAGACCCTGACGGATCGGGAATACCAGCATATGCGGGACGCCGCCATTGCGATCATGCGGGAAATCGGAGTGGAAACGGGAGGTTCCAATGTCCAGTTTGCCGTCCATCCCGACACGGGAGAAATGATCGTCATCGAGATGAATCCCCGGGTCTCCAGATCTTCCGCCCTCGCATCGAAGGCCACCGGCTTCCCCATCGCCAAGATCGCCGCCAAATTGGCCGTAGGATATACCCTCGACGAAATACCTAATGATATTACAAGAGAAACAATGGCCTCCTTCGAGCCGACGATTGACTACGTCGTCACCAAGATTCCCCGCTGGACCTTTGAAAAATTCCCGGAAACGGAGGATTTTCTGACGACCTCCATGAAGTCCGTCGGCGAAACCATGGCCATCGGCCGGACCTTCAAGGAGTCCCTCCAGAAGGCTATCCGCTCTCTGGAGATCGGCCGCTTCTCCCTCCTCGAAAAACTGCCGGAATTCATCCCGAATCCCCGGGAATTCTTCGCCCCGAAATTGCGGACGCCTAATTCTCTACGCCTCTTTTATGTCGCCGCGGCCCTCGCCCACGGTTTAACGATAGATGATATTTACGGCCTGACAAAAATCGACCCCTGGTTCCTTCACCACATCGAGGAGATCGTGGCGGCGGAAAAAGAGCTCGCTGAGTTCGCCGCAACAGTAAATCCCTTCGCGACGGGGTCTGAGATTCCTGTGGAGGGCATTGACAATGTTCAGTCATGGTCAGATAAACTTGGGAAAGATATTGTCACGTCTCCAAACGACGCCTCTTCGCCCCCGGCCGCTTCCACCGAAGATCTCCTGCGGGCGGCGAAACAGATGGGGTTCTCTGACCGGCGTCTGGCAGAGATATGGAAAACCGATGAACAGACCATCCGCCAATACCGTTTCGAAAAAGGGATTCTGCCGGTCTATAAACTCGTGGACACCTGCGCCGCCGAATTTGAGGCCTATACCCCCTATTACTATTCCACCTATGAATCGGAAGACGAGGCCCGTCCATCCGACCGCCCGAAGGTCGTCATCCTGGGCGGGGGGCCCAACCGGATCGGCCAGGGCATCGAATTCGACTACTGTTGTGTCCACGCCTCCTTCGCCCTGCGGGAAGAGGGCGTTGAGAGCATTATGATCAACTCGAATCCGGAAACGGTGAGCACCGATTACGATACCTCGGACAAGCTCTTCTTTGAACCCCTGACCATGGAGGATGTCCTTCACATCCTCGACAGAGAAAAACCCCTCGGAGTCATTGTCCAGTTCGGTGGGCAAACCCCCCTTAACCTCGCCAAGGGGCTGGAAGCGGCAGGGGCAAAAATTCTTGGCACCTCCCCGGACGCCATCGACCGGGCGGAAGACCGGAAACGCTTTCAGGAAATCGTCGATCTGCTGGACCTCAAACAACCGGTCAATGACACGGCCATGAACACGGAAGAGGCCGTCCGGGCCGCCGCAAAAATCGGTTATCCCATAGTCGTCCGCCCCTCCTACGTCCTGGGCGGCCGATCCATGGAGATCGTCTATGATGAAAAGACCCTCCGGTCGTTCATGGAACGGGCTCTCCTCGTCTCCCCGGGGCACCCCATCCTTATCGATCAGTTTCTGGAGGACGCCATCGAAGTGGACGTGGACGCCCTGAGCGACGGCCACGAAACCGTCGTCTGCGGCGTCATGGAACATATCGAAGCGGCGGGCATCCATTCGGGAGACAGCGCCTGCATCCTGCCCCCCATGACCTTATCGCCGGAGATGATCGCCCTCATTGAAAAGCAAACGAAAAAGATAGCCGCCGAACTGGGTGTAGTGGGTCTCATGAATATCCAGTACGCTATCAAGGACGGCAATCTCTTTATCCTTGAGGTTAATCCCCGGGCCTCCCGAACTGTCCCCTTTGTCAGTAAGGCAATCGGCGTTCCCATTGCTAAACTGGCAACAAAGGTGATGTTGGGAAAATCCCTGCAAGAGCTGGGCTTTACGAAAACTATCTGGCCAAAACATATCGCCGTTAAAGAAGCCGTTTTCCCCTTCAATCGTTTCCCCAACGTCGATGTCCTGCTGGGTCCGGAAATGAAATCGACCGGGGAGGTCATGGGTATCGACGCCTCTTTCGGCATGGCCTACGCCAAATCCCAAATCGCCGCCGGATTCCAACTTCCCTTGGCGGGGCAGGTCTATATCAGCGTCCACGATATTCATAAGGAAAGGACCGTCCCCATCGCCCGGGCCTTCCAGGACATGGGATTTCAACTCGTCGGCACCAGAGGCACCGCTGCCTTCCTCAATAATTACGGGGTTACGATCAAAGCCATCAATAAACTTTCGGAAGGCCGTCCCCACGTCCTCGACTACATCAAGAACGGGGATATCCAGTTGATGATCAATACCAGTGTAGGACGGAAATCTTCCTACGACGGTTACAATATCCGGCGGGGCGCCCTGATCTATAACGTGCCTTATACCACCACCCTCGCCGGGGCCAAGGCCCTGAGCGAAGCTATTGCCGCCCTGAAAAAACAGGATTGGCAAGTGGCGGCCCTACAGGATTACTATAAAGACAGTGAAGGGTAAACAGTGACGGCTTCGCAAAAAGTCGTCATTCCCGCGCAGGTGGGAATCCAGACAGTACATAACTAATTGAATACACTGGATTCCCGTTTTCGCGGGAATGACAGAAAATGAGGCTCTCGACTTTTTACGAGTTTATCAACAATAAACGGTGATAATAAACATCATGGAAAATTCATATTCAGGCAAACCCCGGGAGGAATGCGGCGTTTTTGCCGTTTATGGGCATCCGGAAGCGGCCCGGCTGACCTTTTTTGGTCTCTTCGCCCTTCAGCATCGAGGACAGGAAAGCGCTGGCATCGTTTCGGCGGATGGTTGCGATATTTGGTCCCACAAAGCGATGGGTCTCGTCTCCGAGGTTTTCCGGGAAGATAATCTGGCCAAACTCAAAGGCCATCTGGCCATCGGCCATGTCCGCTACTCGACAACCGGGTCATCGGTTATCGCGAACGCTCAGCCCTTCATCGCCCATCACGGCGAGGAATATTACGCCATCGGTCACAACGGCAACCTGACCAATACCCAGTACCTGCGCACAACCCTGGAAGGGAGGGGCTCCATTTTCCAATCCACCATGGACACCGAGGTCATCGTCCATCTCATGGCCGCTCACTTACGGGATGGTTTCGAAGAGGCTCTCGTCAGCGCCCTGTCTCAAATCGAAGGAGCCTACAGTCTTGTCATGATGACCCGCAACCGGATTATCGCGGCCCGGGATCCCCGGGGCTTCCGACCACTATGTCTGGGACAGATAAACGGCGGCTGGGTGGTCGCGTCCGAAACCTGCGCCTTTGACCTCGTGGGGGCGACCTACATCCGGGACATCAAACCCGGCGAAATCGTGATCATCGATGACACCGGCGTCCGCAGCCTTTCCCCCTTTCCGGAACTCAAGCACACTCATTGCATTTTCGAGTTGATCTATTTCTCCCGGCCCGACAGTCAGATCTTCGGCCAGAACGTGTATCTTTGCCGGAAGCGCCTCGGCCATCGCCTGGCAAAGGAGTACCAGCCTGACGTCGATCTGGTCATGCCTTTTCCCGATTCCGGCAATTACGCCGCCTTGGGTTATGCCGAGGAAAGCGGTATTCCCTTTGAAATGGGAATGATCAGGAATCATTATGTAGGCAGGACCTTTATTCAACCCACCCAACCGGTTCGTGATTTCGGAGTCCGGGTAAAGCTCAATCCGGTCCGGCCTCTCTTGGAGGGCAAAAGGGTCCTCATCGTGGAAGATTCCATCATCCGCGGCACCACCAGCCGTAACCGCGTTCGGAACCTGAGAAACAACGGCGTTAAAGAAATCCACATGGTCATCAGTTGCCCACCCACCCGTCATCCCTGCCCCTATGGCATCGATTTTTCCGCGAAAGGAGAGCTGATCGCCGCCCAGAAAGGGGAAGTGGACGCAATCGGCAAATTCATCGGCCTCGACTCTCTTTATTATCTATCCCTGGAAGGAATGGTGGAAGCAACGAGAATCAAGCATGAATCGTTCTGCCTGGCCTGCTACACGGGCCAGTATCCCCTGCCCCCACCCGCAACGATGGGGAAACACTGCTTCGAACCTTGACTGGATTTTTCAAGGGTGAGCAAATGGTGCAGTACTACGGTGATTACAGCAACGTCTCACGGGGTAAACGGCAGATGGAAGGAAGTAATGACACCGTTCCCTCCGTTTTTTCGTATGGTCGTATTAAGGATCTATGAACAAAAGAAATACTCTTAACCCGCCGCCAAAGAATCCCGGCAACTCGACAGAAAAAAACGGACTCGCAGATGGGAAGAAAAAAAAGGCCGTCTGCATCCTCAAAAAACGGTCAGAAGCAGTTCCGTCCCGGCGTCCGCGACGCCACGCCACGGCAAGCAGCGACCTGCGGGAAGAGATCCGTGAGCTGAACGCCGAAAGAGATGCGATCATCGCGGCATGACTCCGGATGGCGTATCTGTACTATATCAAAATAGCCGGTTTCACGAATGAAACTGGTTGAACAACATACTGACATGAGGCCATGCCCTGGCAGCGAAAAGTCGCCGATTTTTTTGGATTGAAAAAGAGCATCGTCGCCCTGCTTGCCATGGTCATCCTTGTGGGGCTGGGCGAAAAGATGGCGGAGCGGTTCCTGCCCATCTACCTCCTGGCCTTGGGCGGAGGCGTCTTGTCCGTCGGCCTCCTGAACGCTATGGACAACCTCCTGTCCGCCCTCTACTCCTACCCCGGCGGCTACCTGAGCGATCGCTTCGGTTACAAGAAAGCCCTCTTCGTCTTCAATCTCATCGCCATGTTCGGGTATCTGATCGTCATCTTTTTCCCCTACTGGCAGGCGGTCATCATCGGCTCCGTCTTTTTCCTCTCCTGGACGGCCATCTCGCTTCCCGCCACGATGAGCCTCGTTTCCCGCGCCCTTCCTGAAGACAAACGGACGATGGGAGTCTCCGTTCATTCTCTCGTCCGGCGGATTCCCATGGCTCTAGGTCCCATCATCGGCGGGGTGATGATCGCCCTCTACGGCGAGAAGACGGGGATACGTCTGGCCTTTGTCGCCGCCCTGGTCCTGGGGTTTGCATCCCTCATCCTCCAGCAGGTACTGATCGAGGACGACCAGCGTCGGGGCAAACCGGAGAAACGGCCGTCAAAGCTCTGGCGCTTCATGAGCCCGGCCCTCAAAAATCTCCTCGTTTCCGATATTTTGATCCGTTTCTCCGAGCAGGTCCCATATGCTTTTGTCGTGGTCTGGTGTATGAAAGTGAACAGCATCAGTGCCATCCAGTTCGGCATCCTCACCACGATCGAGATGGCGACCGCGCTCTTGGTTTACATCCCTGTCGCTTACCTCGCCGACCGGAGTACGAAAAAACCATTCATTATTATCACCTTCTTCAACTTTACCATCTTTCCTTTGTTTCTTCTCTTCTCCCGGTCCTTCTCCATGATGGTCATCGCCTTCATAATCCGCGGTCTGAAAGAATTCGGCGAACCCACCCGCAAGGCCCTGATTATGGACCTCGCCCCGGAGGACAATAAGGCGGGAATGTTTGGGCTGTACTACCTAATCAGGGATGTTATCGTTTCCGCCGCCGCCTTAGGTGGAGCGTTCCTCTGGCAGATATCGCCGACTGCGAACCTCCTTACTGCCGCAGGATGCGGTTTCGTTGGGACGATTTATTTCTGGGTTTTCGGAAGGAATTTCAAGGAAACATGAAAACGGCAGTCTATATTTGAAACAGTTATCATCCATTCCAGTCTAAACTGAATATGGTTCATCCGGTTGATGCGTACTTTCTGCTATCCACAATTTGGAGGCAATGAAAATTAGTAAAGCTTTCTCTTGGCAATGATCGCCCATAACTAGACATCGATATCCCTATAATGCTTGCATTCAGTTATGACGCTTCATGGACAATGGACGGCAGAAGAGGTCTGTCTGAATTACTTTTAAAAGGCCTTTTTGAAGGTAATAACCACCAAAAGGGGCGGCAATTTCTCAAGAGGGTGAAACCCTCGACACATCTGTCACGCATTCATCAACTCGCAACCCCACATTTTGTGGTCTCAAAAGCTCTATGATGAATTAAAAATTTACAATGCTGTAAGAGTTTTAAAATCAACATGGTGCTTCAACAGGCTTAATACAACCGCAGGAGGCCTACGTGATTATTTTAAAAAATTTATTGACACTGATGATGGCCTTCTTGTTGATGAATCCTCTAATTGGGGAACGTACAACACAGAGGGAACGCCCAATGATCTTAAATAGATCAAATTAATATTTAACGGAAATTTCCCTTGAAGATAATAAATAAATGGCGTATGGATGCCAAAATGTTTTTCTTCGCGAATAGATCCAGCGTGGATGTAAAAGCCGTTACTCTCTAAAGGAGATGGCTCTATGCGACAAACGCTAATACAAAGACCAGCAGACGGTAATCCGTGGCTGGTCTTTGTTGTTAATAGCCGCTTCAATTTATCCAAATAAGGAGGCTTTATGTCAGACGACCTTAAAAAAAAAGACAACCGTGATAGAAAAAGAATCAGCAAACAAGAATGGGAACAAGATTACGCACCCAAAAGGAAAACTCCAGTAAAGCCAACCAAGCCACCAAAGAAAAAATGACATGAGAGACCGTATCTGGAATAATCTGGCAAATATTAAATTTAAAGCTATTTACACATATCACTGCTCAAGACTCGCCGATAATATCGGAAGATATTATTCTTTATTCCTGGCAATTGTCTCTACATCAAGCGTTGCGGCATGGGCTATATGGCAAAAGTACCCCATTATATGGGCTTGCATTGTTGGCTTAGCGCAAATATTGCACATTGCAAAACCATATGTCCCTATCATTAATAAAGATAAGGATTATCTCGAGATGTCCTTTGAGTTCGGGAATCTTTATCTGAGATATGAACGGTTATGGTATGATAATGAAAAAGGAAATTTTAAAGATGATGTTGCTGAAAAAAGATTCTATGAATTAAGAGACAAGGAAATTGAAATTGAAAAAACACATAAGCAAGCTCCTTGCCCTCGTTTAAATTACATAATAAATAAGTCTCAAATTGAGGCATATGCTGATTTAGAAAGAAACTTCAAAAAGGAGGCAAAACATGAGCAACGGCAAACCGGAACCACCACCCAGACCAGCACCATCGCCAAGGCCGGAACCTGACAAGAGAACACAAGTGCCCAATATTCCTAAACCGCCACCGCCACCGCCGCCGCAAAAAAAATAAGTAGCACTTTTGTGGCACCATTGCCGGAGTATAACATTCATTGGCAGCTCATCATCACATTGACGCACATCAAGAGAAGCGCCAGAACAATTTGTATTTGAATTTGATAAATGGAAAGGAATAAACTAGAGATAAAAGTATGAAAGAACATCAACCCGAGGCCCCATCATCAGGTCCATCGGTGCAAACGCCACCACCGGCAATGAACGATCGAAAGCCGCCGTCTCCAGACTCTGCCGTTCCTGTTTCTGGAGGGCGCGCTGCTTTTCGGGATGTACGGCGTCAACTTACTGACGAAGAACTAAAAAACCCAGGAGTTCAGAAATTGCTTCTTGACATGCTTCAACAGGCAGAGGAAGAGCACGAGGGATTAAGATCCTATGTTAATCGATTCCATGATGCCGACAAAACTGCTGCAGTATTGATGGAGGGAATGAGAACACACACCGCGATTGAGATTTTTTTCGGTGTGGGCGTCGGTCTTGGTGGCGCAATCATTGGTTTATCCCCATTTTTTTGGGTTATGAAGCCAGAATATGGATTTGTTACAGGGATTGTCGGTTTTGGTCTCATGATCGGATCCACAATCGGAAGGGTAGTGAAGAAATGAAGATTGAAATCATCGAGATTATTGACCGAGCCATTGCGGACAAGGAACGTTTGTGGCTCAAGGTGTTAGAAGACACAGATTTGAAGTACTACATCGTGTTCGATACGACCTATACATCTGATACCACTATCTCAAACTTACAACGTCATGCATATTGGTTCAAATCCCAGCAAGTAAAGACTGGTGACTATGTGGTTTTATACTCAACAATTGGTAATCCAAGCAAAAAAATAAACGATAACGGAACCACTACTCATTTTCTTTACTGGGGCCTGAAGAACACGGTCTGGAATGACACAGGAGACTGTGCCGTTCTTTTTGAGATCAACTCCTGGCAGACATCCGCAAAAGGAGGATGACCGAACGAGAGCAGCTGGATAAAGATAAAATGCAAGCGATTATAAATAAATATTTAAACCGCATAAGGAGACAATATGAATAATATTGGCACAATAGATAAACCTTGAAAATAACGGTGGACTGATTCTTATTTTCTATAAAGGAGGTTGATTATGGTATTAGTCGATCATCAAATACGAAATGGAGTAGATCGTGGTTACCTTGGGATTGAAAATTTTGAAGAAGGATGTTTACAGCCGGCGAGTTACGACCTTCGTGTTGGCTCCCTCATCTATTCGCCTTCCTTTATAAATCCTGATAAACCTGTTGATATCTCTAAGAATGGCGGTTGTCATAGAATTTCTCCTTATGGCACTGCCGTGCTGATGACTTATGAAACACTACGGATGCCTTCAGATATGATTGGGCGGTTCGGTCTAAAGTCTGGTTTTGCCAGACGTGGGCTTCTTGCATCCACGGGGCCCCAGGTGGATCCTGGATTTGAAGGGAAACTTTTCGTATCCATAATGAATCTTACGCCAGCATCTCATGTTATTGCTTTCAAAGACACATTTCTTTCAATTGAATTTCATACCCTTGACGAAAAGCCAGAGAAAATCTACGAAGGTCCCTATCAACATAGACATGACATTGGACCTGATATTCTTGAAGACCTGGTGCGGCTTGAAGGCATGAATTTGTCTCAAATGCAAAATCAATTCGGCGAATTATCACAACATGTAAAACAATGGGGCAGTGTGGCTGTTAAGTTCGAGGAATTCATCAATGAAATGCGTATGCAGACAGCAGCCTTGACACAGCTCGTAAGGCAAATGGCGGAATCACAGACATCTGATCAAACGCCAATACGAGTGGAAGCTCGGCAAATAGATATTCAACAGGCCAAAAATGAAATTCTTGCTCTATTTCGTAAGCATGGGACATTATATTACAGTGACATCGCCGAAATGTTGCAGCTTGATTATGAAACGGTCATTAATGCATGTGAGCAACTTCATAAAGAAGGCATAATTGAAGATGAATTAGGGGAGGTGTCGAATGGAAAGGGAAAAACTAAAAAAACTGGCAAAAAACGTTAAACGAGATCATGGAGACGCTATTGCCGCAGAGAAGGTGATTGCCCAGGCGCGAGATATTGGTAAAGTTTTAGTTGTTCACGGCTCTTCTGCTCATCGAATCCAGGAGATATCCCTCAGAGAAAACGTGTTATGTGTCATTGACAAACCATTTCATTTGGCTGAAGGAGGTATGAGATTGAAGTGCCAAGAAAAGAAAAAATGAAGTAGGTTTAATAATCAAAAATCATTTGATTGCGGGTCAAAATCTCCCTGCTGTAAACCATTCGTAAACCATCGTGTAAGTCAGTTATCGCAATATTCCATACTTAGTTATCTCACCCCTCCACAGTGGTCAGTTTTCATTGACATCCAAGGATGATTTCCTTATACTTTCTTCTCGTAAAAGTAAGTCCTTATCAAAGAGGAGCTTTTATTTCGCCCGGATAAACTTTGAGGTTCTGTCGTGAAAGTATCGAGTATAGTCATACCCGTCGAGCCATTGTTACTTAACGACACAATCAGCACGGCCCTCTCTCTTATGCATTCGAGAAATGTGGACATCGTTCCCGTTTTTGATCAGCAAAAAGGTCTTGTCGGAGCCGTGACCCTGAAGGATCTGCTATCGGCTTTGCACAGCGGTATACCCATGAGCGGAACACTTGAAGACTGTCTCTCCGACCGTGCGGTACGCCTGTCACCGGATGAAGAGGTCGCAGAAATTCCCGAACTTGCCATCCCGGCTCTTGTACCGGACAATGACGGTAAGTTCATCGGGGTTGTCTCCCTAGAAGGCTATGCGGCTGCGCTTCAAGTCGCGATTAAGGAATTCCGCGAGCAGGTTTCCTCGATCATGGACTCCGTGGAAAGCGGGATCATTGCCATTAATGAGAGCGGAACCATCGTCACGGCCAACCGCATGGCGGAGGATCTACTCGGCATCAGGGCTTCCGTATCCATGGGTCGCAACATTCTAGAGGTGATTCCCGGCACGCGGCTCATGGATATCATGGAGTCGGGAAAACCCCTGATCGGGCAGAAGTTCGAGGGGCAAAACGTGTCCCTCATGGTCAACTATGCACCCGTTGTTCGGGACGGCAGGGTCGTGGGTGCCGTGAGCGTCTTCCAGGACATCTCCCGTTTAGAAGAGATCTCCCATGAGTTAGGCGTCGTCAAGGGTCTGAACCGCGAGCTCGGTGAAATCATTCATTCTTCATACGACGGTATCTGGATCACCGACGGTGAAGGGCTCGTCCTCGACGTCAACGAAGCCTACGAACGGATCACCGGAATCCCGGCCAGGGAGGTCATCGGTCGTACGATGCAGGAGCTCGTGAATGATGGCTACTTCGACCAGTCCGTAACGATTGTCGTCATGAAGGAGTTGAGGAGTGTCACCATCAACCAGACCGTAAAGGGGAAGAAGCAGATTCTCGTCACGGGAAATCCCATATTCGATGAAAAAGGTAAGCTCTTCCGCGTCGTCACCAACGTCCGTGATGTCACCGATTTGGTTAATCTGCAGGACCAGCTGCATCAGGAGAAGGAACAGTCCATCAAGTATAAGACCGAGCTGAACCACCTGCGAGCCATACAGATTATGGATTCGGACATTATCTTCCGAAGTGTGCAGATGCGACAAATCATTGATTTGGCAAGGAAAGTCGCCGATGTGGACTCCACCGTTCTCATCACCGGTGATTCCGGCACCGGCAAGGAATTGATCGCCAAACTGATCCATAGGCAGGGAAAAGGCGATACAAGCCCCTTTATCAATATCAATTGCGCCGCCATCCCGGAACCTCTTTTGGAATCGGAACTCTTCGGCTATGAAGGCGGGGCGTTTACAGGCGCAAAGAAAGAAGGAAAGATCGGGCTGTTCGAACTCGCCAACTCGGGGACACTTTTTCTCGACGAGATCGGAGAACTGCCGCTATCCTTACAGGTCAAATTGCTCCGGGCCATTCAGGAACGGGAAGTCTACCGCGTGGGGGGCACGAAAGCCATCCCCATCGATGTCCGGATTGTGGCCGCCACCAATAAAGATCTGAAAAAGATGGTCAATGACCGGCAGTTCCGGGACGATCTGTATTACCGGTTGATGGTGGTCCCTATTCATGTTCCCCCTCTCCGGGAACGGAGAGAAGATATCCCCCTACTGATCAAGCACTTTGTCGATGAATTCAACAGCCACTTCGGCTACACCAAGACTGTATCGCTCCAGGTCCTCGACAAACTCGTAAACTACACCTGGCTGGGCAATGTCAGGGAACTGAGGAATGTCGTCGAGCGGATGATCGTCATGTCGCAAGGAGACGAAATCACCTTGAATGATCTGCCCGGGTTCATCTATATCCGGCAGCCTCTCCATCGATACGGTGCCCGGCTGAAGGAAGCCGTCATCGAAACGGAAACCTATCTTCTGACGGAAACGTACAAGGAGTGCAGATCATGGCAAAAGGTGGCGGAAATTCTGGGTGTCGACCGTGCCACCGTCTTTCGCAAAGCATCAAAATACCATCTGCTGAATCAATAGTCGCAACACTGCGACTATTGCATTATTGCGATATTCAATTATTACATGATATTACAGTAACCTTCCCCGGTTATTTATGCAATATTGCAACACAAGGAACATCGACATCGACGGTGTCCCAGCCTTCCCCATAAAATAAATCTGAATGATTAAGAGACCTTGAGCAGGCAGCAAGGACGTCCTCACTGACTTGGCACATTTGATGAAATGGGCACGTATCGTAATTTCATTGTTTTCACTGTCCCTTGTTATCTCTAATATCGATACGACTGGGGAGTAACTCGCAAGGAATGCGGTGCATGTCACCAATATAATAAACAGAGGAGGTATTTCAATGAGTTGGTCAGGTCCGGTCTACAAACGTCAGTATGGTCAAGTACAACCCTTCATTCCGTTGGGTCCCTTCCAGTTACGCTTGCCTTTTATTCATTATCGTTTTGAAATTGCAGATTACATACAAGGTTTAATCATGTGTGCCGTATGCCTGGGTATCATCCCGATTTTGCAGGAATACCTCGGGATGCCCTTTGAAATTGCCATAACAATCGTCATTTTAAATGGTTTTTTTTATTTATGGCATTCCCATCTCGGCGACCCGGTTGTGCCGGGCTGGATCACGCCGGCCATCCCGTTGCTCCTGTTGTGGCTGAAGACATTCCCTGAAGGCGTGCCCCGCATGCATGCCCTGATTGCCTTTGAATTTGAGCTGGGACTTGTCTCATTATTACTGGGCACCACGGGACTCGCCAAACGATTCGTTGACATCGTCCCCGACGCACTGAAGGCAGGCATTCTGCTGGGCGCCGGGGTCGCCGCCGTCCGGCTTGTCTTTGAAAAAGGGGGTCGCTTTGATCTTTACCCATGGACGATAACCATCGCTCTCGGTTCAGTCTTCTATATTCTGTTTTCAAATCATTTCAAAACATTACGATCAAAACATCCTTTTTTCAAGCACCTCTCCAATCTGGGACTCCTGCCATCGCTGATCCTGGCCATTATTCTCGCGCCATTGGTCGGCGAGCTGCCCTGGCCCAAGGTCGAATGGGGATTTACCGTCCCTCAGTTTGCCACATTATTTACCCAATGGACGCCTTTCTCCGACCGAATCGGCTGGCCGCCGCTCAGTCTCTATCTAAGTGCTGCGCCCTTGGTTGCCGCAACGTACATCGTGCTTTTCGGGGAATTGATCCAGGCGGAAGCGCTCATTGACGAAGCGCGGGAATTCCGCCATGGAGATGAGGATGTCCATTTTGACGCCAATCGCAATAACATTATTGTCGGCATAAGAAATATCGGTATGTCCATGCTGGGTCCGGACCTCTCGATGTGCGGACCCATGTGGGCGGCCATGCAGGTTGTGGAATGTGAACGTTATAAACATGGTCCGCAAGCAATGGACAGCCTGGTCGGCGGTGTCGCCTCTTTCCGCCTGGGAACGTTCACGGCCTATTTCATGGCTCCCATCGTTACGCTTGTGAAACCCGTTCTGCCTATTGCCCTGTCACTGACCATGCTGGTGCAGGGCTTTGTCGCCGTGCGCGTCGGCATTTTAAAAGCGAGAACATTTAATGATCTTGGGGTGGCCGGGTGTGTCGGCGCTGTTTTGATTTCCCGAGGCGCAGGTTATGCCTTTGCCGTCGGGGTCGTTCTTTGCCTTCTTATCTATGGAAAGGATTTCTTCCGCAACTGGAATACATATGACAAGGCGAAGGATCCCGTATTCAACAAGTGCATCGCCCCTGAACCGGATGACGAAAAACATTTGCCAAATCAGTAATTGGAGCCAAAGAAAGAATAACGCATCAAGAATGAGGAATTCCAGTTTGAAGAAGTTTAACAAAGATATCCAACAATAGTAATGAATTTAACGGAGGTAAATATTATGCCATTGAAAACACCTGAACAGTATGAAGAGAGTCTGTGTAAGATGAACTTCAAGGTCTACCTGATGGGCGAAGAAGTGAAGAATGTTGTCGACCACCCCATCATCCGTCCCTCTATGAATTCCGTCAAGATGTCCTACACGCTCGCGCAGGATCCGCAGCATGCAGAGCTGATGACGGCCACGTCCTCCCTGACAGGCAAGAAGATCAACCGCTTCTGCCACCTGCATCAGAGCCCCGAGGACTTGGTGAAAAAGGTGAAGATGCAACGTTTGATGGGGCAGAAAACAGCGGCCTGCTTCCAGCGTTGCGTGGGCATGGACGCCATCAACGCCATGGACAGCACGACCTTCGAAATGGACCAGAAACTCGGCACCGAGTACCATAAGCGCTTCCGAAACTTCCTGCTGAAGATGCAGGAGGAGGACTGGACGGTCGACGGCGCCATGACGGACGTCAAAGGCGACCGCGGGCTCACCCCCGGCAAGCAGGCCGATCCGGATCTGTTCTGCCGTATCGTGGAGAGACGAAAGGACGGCATCGTCGTGCGGGGCTGCAAGGCCCACCAGACGGGCGCCGTCAACTCTCACTGGATCCTCGTCATGCCCACCCTCACGATGTCAAAAGAGGATGCCGACTTCGCCCTGTCCTTCGTGGCGCCGGCCGACGCCGAAGGTATCTTCTATATCTTAGGCCGCCAGTCCTGCGACACCCGCAAACTTGAGGGTGGTCAGTTCGACATGGGCAACAAGGAGTTCGGCGGGCACGAGGCCATGATGATCTTCGATAACCTCTTCGTGCCCTGGGAAAACGTCTTCATGTGCGGCGAATACGAGTTCAGCGGCGCCCTGGTGGAGCGTTTCGCCGGGTATCATCGTCAGAGCTACGGCGGCTGCAAGGTGGGCGTGGGCGACGTACTGATCGGCGCGGCGGCACTGGCCGCCGACTACAATGGCGCGAACAAAGCCTCCCATGTGAAGGACAAACTCATCGAGATGATGCATCTTAACGAGACCCTTTACGCCTGCGGGATTGCCTGTTCGGCCGAGGGGCACAAGACGGCCTCCGGGAACTACCTCATTGACCTGCTGCTGGCCAACGTCTGCAAGCAGAATGTTACCCGGTTCCCCTATGAAATCGCCCGGCTTGCCGAGGACATTGCCGGTGGACTCATGGTCACCATGCCCTCCGAGAAGGATCTGAGGAACCCGGTTACAGGCAAATACATCGAAAAGTATCTGCAAGGCATTCCATCGGTTCCCACAGAACACCGCATGCGGATTTTGCGCCTTATCGAGAACATCACGCTGGGAACAGCAGCTGTCGGCTACCGGACGGAGTCCATGCATGGCGCTGGCTCGCCTCAGGCGCAACGGATCATGATCTCGCGCCAGGGTAACCTTGAGCAGAAGAAGGCGCTCGCCAAGAGGATCGCCGGTATCCCCGAGTAAGGGGGCCGCTCCTTCTTCAAGAAGGAACGGCATGACAATGCAATGACGGCGGTTCGGGCCTCCTCGTCCTCGCTTTTTCAGCGGGACCGGACAGGGGGTCCGGATCCTTAATAAAAAGAAATTATTTCCGGGAAAATAAAAACGCAATGAAGCCGGATCAACGGGAAAAGGACATCCAGACCGTGCTCGACAGGCTGGTCAGGCCTATACTGAAAGCACACAATGGTGGTATCGAGCTCACGGGAATCGAGGAGGAAGGCATTGTCCGACTTCGGCTCCTTGGCGCCTGCGCCACCTGCATGGGTGCGGAGCAAACCGTCAGTGACATCATCGTGGCCAGTATCCGCGAATCATGCCCCTGGGTCAGTGACATTCGCGTCGGCATGGGAGTCAGCGATGATCTCGTCCGGGAAGCACTGCGATTTCTCAAGAGACCCCGGGGTTGAGGTCGATGACGGTGGGCATCCAGTTCTGCGGGGGCTGCAATCCCCGGATCGATCGGGGGCAGATTGCCCTTGAGCTACAGAAAGCGCTCGTCGACATGGGCTTTGACGTTGTCTTCAACAGTCCCGATGCCGATTTCGTGGTCTTTCTGAGCGGATGCCTATCGGGCTGTGCCTTCAAGTACAATCCCAAAGACCCGCCTTATGTTACGGTGGCGGCGGCCACTGTGGATGGCGTGGAAGTACCCGCGGAGAGAATCATCCCGGAAGTGTTGATGAAAGTGAGGAAATACTATGAACGACTGGAAACAGAAATACGCAAAGAAGATCATGAGCGCCGAGGCGGCGCTGAAGCAGGTTAAGGATGGCGATCGGGTCGTCGTGGGCCATGCCTGCGGCGAGCCGCCCACGCTGGTGGATGCTTTGGTGGCAAGAGCCCCGGAACTCAAAAACGTCGAGATCGTACATATGGTTGCCATGGGACCCGCCAAATACGCCCAACCCGGCATGGAGGGGAGTTTCCGGCACAATTCGCTCTTCGTCGGGGCCGCGACCCGCAAGGCCGTCTCCGAGGGGCGCGCCCTTCATACCCCCTGTTTTTTTTCCGAGATTCCCCGGCTTTTCAACCAGGGGATCCTGCCCGTCGGCGTCACCCTGATGCAGCTCACGCCGCCGGACAATGAAGGTTTCTGCAGCATGGGCGTGTCCGTGGATTATACCTACGCGGCGGCAAAAGCGGCCCGCACGACCATCACCCAGATCAATAACTTCATGCCCCGAACGGAAGGAACAAGGATTCACCTGGACCAGATTGATTTCATCGTCGAAAAAGATGAACCCCTCATCGAGCTGAAGCCGCCAAAGATTGGCGACGTAGAAAAGGCCATCGGTGAAAATGTCGCCCGGTTGGTCGAAGACGGATCAACATTGCAACTGGGAATCGGCGGCATCCCCGACGCCGTCCTGCTTTTCCTGAAGGACAAGAAAGACCTGGGCATTCACTCAGAGATGTTCTCCGACGGTGTGCTGACCCTGGCCGAGTGCGGCGTTGTGAACAACCGCAAAAAAACCATCAACACCGGAAAATACGTGGTCACGTTCCTCATGGGCACGCGGAAACTCTATGACTTTGTTGACGGCAATCCCGATGTGTTCATGCAGCCTGTGGACTATGTCAACGACCCTTTTATCATCGGTCAGCACGAAAAGATGGTTTCCATCAATTCCTGCCTCCAGGTCGATTTGATGGGCCAGGTCAACGCCGAGATGATCGGCCGGAACCAGTTCAGCGGCGTGGGCGGACAGCTTGATTTCGTCCGCGGGGCGAGCCGGTCTCCCGGAGGAAAGTCCATCATAGCCCTTCCCTCCACGGCAGCCAAAGGCACATTGTCGCGGATTGCCTGCGAGCTAGATCGAGGCTCTGCCGTGACCACCTCGCGAAACGACGTTCACTTCATCGTTACCGAATACGGGGCGGCAGATCTGCGGGGTAAGAGTATTCGCGAGCGTGCCAAGGCTCTCATCGCCATCGCCCACCCCGACTTCCGGGAGCCGCTCACGGCCCAGGCCAAAGAGCAGGAAATGCTGTAACAGAAACCTCTCTCTATCTTTTGTCTGGAATCAGGTAGGATCGACCCTATTGCTGTTTCTTTAAGGATGTGTTAAAAAATATTAAACTATTCCATACTCTCTGCGATCCTTGAAACCGGATCCCTGAACCTGGCAAGGAGGAGTTGAGCATGTCTATACTGAAATTCCTGCACGATGCCTTTGCTTCCACCAAGGAACCGTACGACCGCTACGTGGGACGTCACACCCAGAGATTCTGCGCGAGCGCGGCCCGTCGTGCAAAGACCAAGGAACAGAAGCGAATATGGTTCTCCTCGGCCATATCGGCAGACGAGGTCATCGCCACACTGGCCGGTCTGGAAAAGAGGCGATCGCTGGGAGCCCTTGCAGACTGGCAGCTCCGTCCCGGGGTGGACAGCAAGAGCTACTTGAAGGCATTGCGGACATATCTCTCGGGCCTGCTTCTTCTCTACGGGACCTGCAAAGAGGAACTCCTCGCAAAATTTGGGATGACAGAGCTTGAATTCTTACAAGCTTGGCAGTCGGTGTTCGAATATGATGAGGAAGATAAGGCGGTTTTTGATAATGACCTCCTGCCGGCTTTCCGTGAAAGAGGCATTGACGGACTTGTAAGCGTCGTAGGCGAGTTGATCAGGGATGCACTCTTCCTGCCGGAAATCCCCTTCGGAAAGGCGGCGCACACCTCCCTACAGGATATTATGATCAGCGATCTGGCGGCTCTCAAGCGACATCTTGAAAAGCGAAAAGAAAATCCTGCTGAAGGGAGCCGCAAATAGGTAAACCATGTTCGAAATAGATTCCAAAGCTGCGGCATTCATCAGGGATCGCTGCCGGGGTGCCGTGACGATCGTCCTGGACTTTCAGCCAATGATGGGCGGCGGGTGAAAATGTCCGTCCGCCCGGGACGTGGCGGGAAGTTACGTGCCCCGGTTGCTCACCGGTGCACCGTCGGTTGACTCTGATCGTTACCTCTTGTCGTACGCCGGCAATGTAAAGCTGTTCTACCCCGCAAAGCTGCGTCGGAAACCCGATGCGGACCGCATCCGTATCCGGTTGAGAAGTTTCCTGTTTATGAAATGGCTCGATCTTGAGGGAGCCCGCGCTATCGTTTCGGCTCCCGCAGAACACCCCATGCCTGAAAATATCCCGGTTTCTCCTTTTCAAAAAGAGGAATGATTCGCGTCAACGATCTCCTACTTCTTATCGTGTTCCTTTCCTCCACGGCAGGTCAACCTTAAACGCTTATTTATGAACATGACACCGACAATCAAATATCTTTTCATTGCTTTCTTCAAGCTTGGATTGACGGCCTTCGGCGGTCCCGCAATGGTGGCACATATCAGGGAACTTGCCACCCGCAGCAATCAATGGCTTGATGAAAATGATTTTAAAAACGGCGTTGCCCTTTGCCAGTCCATACCAGGGGCCACAGCCATGCAGGCAGCAGCTTATGTAGGACTCAAGGTTCGAGGAATATCCGGAGCATTGGCTGCCTATATGGGTTTCGGATTACCGGCCTTTATTTTAATGTTGATTCTCTCGGTTTTATATGCCAGATTTAGTAATTTTCCGAAGTTTATCTCCCTTTTCAATGGCCTTCAGGTGATCGTGGTTGCAATCATTATTGATGCAGCATACTCCTTTGGCAGAAATGTCACAAATAATTACAGGAGCGTGATGATTGCTCTTTTGTCCGCCATCTTGTTGTGGTTGGGTATAAGCCCTTTTATGATTATTATTGTAGCTGGCATTCTTGGTATGGCCATTTATAGAGTATCCATTTCAAGCACCTCTGTCTATTACAATAAAGAAAAAATACGTTGGAATGCCAAGCAAATCATTGGTCTCTTGGTCACTTTTCTTGTCTGCTTTACCGGGCTCTATTTCCTAAGCGCTATCCTCTTTAATCTGGCGGCTGTTATGCTCAAAATAGACCTTTTCGCCTTCGGAGGAGGGTTTGCGTCTCTTCCGCTCATGCTTCACGAAATTGTAATTAACAGGGGATGGCTGGATAGTAAGACCTTTATAGACGGGATAGCCCTCGGTCAGATAACACCCGGCCCCATTGTTATTACGGCAACCTTTGTGGGCTATCTGGTCTATGGGATCCCCGGTGCGCTTGTGGCAACAATCGCTATATTTACGCCTTCATTCTTTATGGTGATCACCGTTACACCGTTTTTTGATCGACTGAAAAATTCTATATATTTTATGAAAGCTATAGACGGGATCTTCGCCTCCTTCGTGGGATTACTCTTATATGTATGCATCAAATTCACGATGGTTATTCCATGGGACATTGTAAGGATTCTTATAGGATTTGCAGCATTAACCGCTTTGCTTCGCAAAGTAGATATTCTGTATGTAGTGTCGATTGGGGCCGTTATTTCTGTTTTCGTTTTATAACTATGTATAGCGCTCCCATTTTTGAGGAGCCAAGAATTAGTATGTCATACTTTTTAGATGCTGGACAACAAGAAATCGAGGGCGAAGAGGAGTGCAACAAAATACATAAGTGGATGAACATCCCAGAACTTTCCCGAGAAAGCCTTAATGAGGACATAGCTTATAAAACCGTAACCGATTCCCTTAGAGATACTGTATGTTAAAGGGATGGTCAGGATGATAAGAAAAGCAGGAAAAGCCTCGGTAAACTCATTCCATTCAATATCCTTCACGACCATAATCATCAGGAATCCCACAACAATAAGCGCAGGCGCCGTGGCAGCCGCAGGAACAACGCTCACCACGGGCCAAAAGAAGATTGCAAGAATAAAAAGTATCCCCGTCACGAGGGCCGTAAGCCCGGTGCGGCCTCCCTCACCGACACCGGCTGCACTTTCCACATAGGTCGTTACGGAGCTGCAACCAAAAGCGCCGCCGATCATGGCTGCAAGGGAATCAACGACAAGAACGCTCTTTATCCGAGGGATCTTTCCTTTGCTATCGATAAATCCCGCCTCACCACCTATGGCGACTACTGTTCCCATGGTGTCGAAAAAGTCTGTTAAAAGAAATGTGAAGATAACGGTAATCAGGGTCAGGTTGAAAATCTGAGAGAAATACTGAGGATCAAAAGCGGCGCCGATAGTCGAAAACTGCGAGGCTTGCGGAATCGCAATCATGCTCTCGGGAATTTTGGCGAGACCCGCAAAGATGGCAACAACCGTGGTGGAGATGATGCCGATCAAAATGGCGCCTCTGACCTTCTTAGACATGAGGATTGTCGTAATAACCAAGCCGATAGCGGTAACAATGACGGGTTTCGTGAAACTACCGAACGTCACCAGCGTTGCCTGATTTTTTACGACCATTCCCGATGATTGAAGACCAATGAATGCAATAAAAAATCCTATGCCCACACCGATTGCCCTTTTCAGATTGATGGAAATGGCATCCATAACCATCTCCCGGAAGTTCGTAAGGACTAAGAGCAAGATAATTAATCCTTCCAAAAACACGATCCCCATGGCGACCTGCCAGGGGATCTTCATTCCCACAACAACACCGAATGCAAGAAAGGCGTTTAAACCCATTCCGGGAGCAAGGGCAAAGGGATAATTTGTGAAGAGTCCCATCAGCAATGTCGCGATACCGGCAGCCAGACACGTAGTGATTATGGCAGCATCCCTGGGGACTCCCGCTGCAGAGATTATGTGGGGATTCACAAAGATAATATAGGCCATAGTCATGAAGGTGACCATGCCGGCAATGACTTCCGTTCCCAGGGTTGTTTCAAGCTCGTCAATACGAAAAAATCTGCGGATCACGCGCAATTTCTCCATGAAGACAGTTTATTAGCTTTTAATTTCATTTGCAATGTCTGCGTATTTATAAAATGAGGCTCTCAGTATCACGCAATTACAATTGTTACAGGTGTAACGTTCTCAATATTATCTGAAACAGGGCACCGACTCTCTATTTCTTCTACAAAAGCTTCCTTTTCTTCCTTCGTCATATCTGAGTCGATGCTTAATACTACGTTTACACCTGTAAGTCCTGGTCTATTTTCCTTGCTTTTGCCGAGAATGATCTCCGTATCGAAGACCCCTTCAATTTTCATATCCATGCCGTTCAATTTGATTCGCTTCTGCACAGCAATGATTCTTGCCACGGTGCCAATACAGCCTGCCAGGGATGTAAAAAGATACTCAATGGGGTTTGGTCCTTCGTCAGCCCCGCCTCCGGCTTGGGGTTGGTCAACATAAAGAGTGTGGTTTCCAGCTTTAACTTCAACTTTAAATTTCTCACCAAGCTTTGCCTCAATCGATACTGTCTTCATTTTCGCCATGGTATTTCCTCCTGAAAGTATTTTTTATCCATTTAATGTTTTGAGTTTGAGGAGTTGATAAGAACTTCTCTTTTCGCGGTGAAAGCATATGAGGAAAGATTTTGTGTGTCAAGAGAAGCTTTACCACAAAACATGGGGTGCGGTATCGGTGATAATTATCAAAAGAAACACAGATAATCCTTTATTAGACGCAGAACGGGATTTTTCAAATTGCCCTTTCCTTCTACTAATCGTCATGGTATCAAGTTAGAAATTAGGAAAAGCGCCTCCCGGAAGCTTACAGTGACTGACGCAGAACCATGAAGATAAAGGACCTTCTAGCCCCCATCTGCTGCTCGTGTCTGTTCACCCTCATCGTGGGTTGCAGCCAGGAGAATCTCATTTTCTTTCCCGAAGTCCTGCCACCGGACTATAAATATGCCTTCTCCGAGCCCTTTCAAGAAGCGACCGTGCCCGTTGAAGGGGCAACCCTTAACACCGTTCTCTTCAAGACCGCAAACGCCAAAGGTGTTATTCTCTATTTTCACGGCAACGCCGGGAGCCTGCGGACATGGGGAGACGTGGCCAGGGATTTCACCTCCCGGGGCTACGATATCCTGATTCCCGATTACCGGGGTTTCGGCAAGAGCACCGGAAGTATCTCAAACGAAAAGCAGATGCTTGCGGACGGGCTGGCGGTCTATGGCTATTTGAAAAAGTCCCATTCGGAAAACCGGATCATCGTGTACGGTAGGTCAATCGGAACGGGGATGGCGGCATTCATTGCCAGATCCGGCAAGCCAAGGATGCTCATTCTGGAGTCTCCTTTTTTCAGCCTCACCGATCTGGCGTCCTACCACTACCCGTCTCTACCCAAAGCGATCATTTCCCTTTTTCTTAAATATCCCTTCCGAACGGATCTATGGGTCCGGGAAGTCGCCTGTCCTGTTTATCTAATCCACGGAACCAGAGACGACATCATCCCCTTTGATGCCAGCGCCAGACTGGAACTATTGATCAAATCGCCACACAAGTTGATAAAGATTGAAGGGGGCGGGCACAATAATCTCAGCGACTACGGTGCGTACGGCAGAGAACTCGGACTCATCCTTGACGGCCATCAGCCGCAATGATTACTCATCGATCGGTGTGATCCGCACCCGCGCCATCCCCTTGCCGAGAAACCCCAGTTCACGGGCCGCTGCCTGCGACAAATCGATGAATTCGAAACTGTGCTTGCGGCAGCGATCATTGACGGTCACCACCACCGATCGTTTATTGGCGAGGTTCACTACTTTTACCCGGGTCCCAAGGGGGAGGGTCGGATGAGCCGCAGTCAGTTTCCTAGGTCTATAGATCGCCCCGGAACTGGTTTTTCTTTTATAGTAGCGCTTGGCGTAGTAGTAGGCTTTACCCTCTATACCCTCCGGTTCCTCCACGTCGGCAGAACTCTTTTGCTCTTTTATAATTGTTTCCGGTGGGGAAGTAGTTTCTGCTTGAAGGGGAGGCATGACGACAAGAAGACAAAGCTGACAGGCAATAACCAAGGCCTTTATCATTCTCTTCCGACTCTCGAAATGCATACCTGAATCCTCTGTGAGATCTTTTGTAAAATGGGGACGGTTCTATTTAATGTTAGCTTTCTACTTGAATCCGCCTATGCCGTCAACAATAAATGTAACTCAACAAATGTAACCATCTAATTTTATTGCCTTGAGTGATTTTCCTTGACACCGGGACGTCTTTCCATGTAGTTCGCCTGTTAGAAGGGACGCTTATCTTTCCCCTGCCCTGAAGGCCGCAAACAAAACATGAGAAGAACCGTTTTCGATACCCCCGTCCTTAATCAGGTCCTCTATTTCCTGGCCATTTCCTATCTGTGGATTTTTAGATGGAAAAAAGAAGGTCAGGTCCCGGATGCCCCCAAGTTTGTAATGATCGCCGCACCCCATACATCCAACTGGGATCTCCCCCTCACCCTGATCTTATCCCTTGCCTTCCGAATGAAGGTCTTCTGGTTGGGAAAGCACACCATCTTCCGCCGACCCTTCGGCAGCTTCTTCGAGTGGCTGGGGGGCATCCCCGTCGACCGCCGCCAGGCGAACGATCTTGTGACGCAGTGCGTCCAGACATTCAAAAACAGCACCAGGATGATTATGATCATCCCTCCGGAAGGGACGCGCTCAAAGGTGCGGTACTGGAAGACCGGTTTCTATTATATCGCCCATGGCGCCGGCGTCCCCATTGCTCTCGGTTATATCGACTACAGGCTGAAGGCGGGAGGAATCGGACCGGCCGTGATCACGACGGGAAATATCGAGGGGGACATGGTAAAAATCCGTGAATTCTACGCCGTCGTAACGGGGAAAAATCCTCATCAGTGGGCAGAGCAGAACATCGGCGTCACGAAAAAGTAACTCCCATCACTACCCTTGCCCTCCCCCATGAAAACCACAGGAGCTTTCATGTAAACACGGTTGCGACAGTGGCGGCGCAGACGTATCCAAAGTGGTAATCGGCAAGTCTTCCCTTCTACTTCCTGAAAACGGCGCGACAATAACGGCGGCGCGGGGCAGGCGCACACCGCAGGCTTACAGTTTATCGACGGCCTCTTTCACCTGTGCCAGATAACCTTTTCGCATCTCGTCATTTACCATGGGAACGGCGGGAAGGAAAAGATGATCCATGACTTCCAAACCGCAAAACTTATAGATCCCCGTATCGGAAGTCATCTTCATGGCCTCAAACATGCCGGAGGCGTCATAAGCGGCCTTGGGCGTCCCCTGGGTGTTAATGATCATGACCTTTTTGCCCTTAAGATGAGGAACGGGGCCTTTGTTGTCGAAACTGTAGGCAAACCCATAACAGAAGACCCGGTCGATGTACCCCTTGAACATGGCAGGCAGACCTGTCCACCAGACGGGATGGATGACCGTCATGATATCGGCCCAGGCGATGTACTCCTGTTCCGCCTTGATGTCCTGCGACAGGTTCCCGGACTGGATATCCTCAAAATCGCTCACTTTAAGCACCGGATCAAACCCGATGGAGTAAAGGTCCCGGACGACCACTTCGTGCCTCTTGGATTTCATGGTTTCTGTAACGACTTCGAGAATAGCATGATTAAAACTTTTGGGGTTGGGGTGGGAATAAACGACAAGACACTTCATCGCGAACCTCCTTCGTGCAGTCAACGACGCGAAAAAGATCGCGTTTGCCCTTAATAAATTAACGTTTTCGCATTATCCCCAAAGCAATCTCGGGAAACATCCCTACAGCACGCCGCGTTGAGAATACCCGCAGAGATAAGCCGGTCTCAGCTCTTACGGCTGGTTTTAACCTGAAAACCCGATATCTGTTGTTTCACCTTCCCGCTTTTGCATTTGGGACATGCCACTTTGGCCTTGTCATGTTCGGAAATTCGCTGGATCAAGGTAAACGACTTTTTACACGCCTCACACCGGTACTCATACGTTGCCATCGCCTTTCCTCCTTATTCAAGACATTTCAGTGAACAAACGTTCCCGTTGGACTACCCGAATGTTATTATAATCAAAGAACTATTCGGTGTCAATAGGTTCTATTGAGAATTGCCGCTACTTGAACAAGCCCGTCTGCTCAAACCCGGAGATCTGTTCCTCTGTATAACCGAGTTCCAGAAGCACCTCTTTGTTATGACGTCCGGTCCGGACGCCGACGAAGGCATAAGCCGCCGGAGTGTGTGAAAATTTCACCGGATTTGCCAATTGCCGGACCTTGCCACCGTCAGGTATGGGAACATCAACGACCATCTTTCTGGCCGTTGCCAGTTCACTTTCCAGAGCCTCCTGCATGGTCAGAACCGGCTCCACGCAGGCATCGACTCCCTTGAAGATTTCCACCCATTCATCCTTCGTCTTCAACCGAATGATGGCACGGATATCTTCCTTGACCTTACTAAGGTCCTTCGGCATGACCCCGCCGGGGATAAGGTCCGGGCGACCGATGCTCTGGCACAAAACGCTGAAGAACTGCGGTTCGAGACTGCCGACGCTGAGATAGCGGCCATCTCTCGTCTCATAATAATCATATAGAGAACCCCCGTTGAGCCAGTTTTCCTCCCGTCCCGGGGCCGGGTCACCGGCCAGACAGGCAGCCCCAGCCATGGCATGGAAAGCCATCACCCCGTCGGTCATGGAGATATCTATATATTGCCCTTTACCAGTTTGCAGGCGATTTAGAACCGCTGCCAGGATTCCGATGATCGCATAATTGGAGCCCGAGGCAATATCAGCGATCTGAGTCCCCATCAGCGTCGGACCTGAGGCCTTTCTTCCCGAATAGCCCATTACGCCCGACAGGGCCAGATAATTGATGTCATGGCCGGCCCGATCACGCAAGGGTCCGGTCTGACCATAACCGGTGATGGAGCAGTAAATCACACCGGGATTGACCCTTTTCAAGCTTTCATAATCCAGAGCAAGCTTGTTCATAATTCCCGGACGGAACTGCTCGATAACGATGTCATATTCAGACAGGAGCTGATGAACAATCTTAATCCCCCGCGGATCCTTGAGATTGAGGGCCAGGGAGCGTTTGCCCCTTCCCAGGTAGGCGCTGATGGCGGAAATATCTGTCCCGGCAATCTTGGGCGGCAGAAATTCCACAAGATCGGGCCGGGACCCGGAAGTGACGCGTAAGACATCCGCCCCCATGTCGGCCAAGCACATGGTGGCATAGGGACCTGGCAACAGCGTTGTAAAATCCAATACCTTGAGCCCTTTTAACGGTCCTGACATAATTCCCCTCCTTTATTCTCATGATGCCGTAAAATTACCATAAAAAAGAGGTAATTGTAAAGATGCTTTGTCCTCTCTGGGTGATGTTCGTCACTATTGATTGACTTGTTTGAAAAAATGTGAAATCTTCACTCACCAATCGGAATTAACCATCCATACTCTATAAAGAAGGCCTCATTAAATGATAGAAGACAAATGCATCAACGCTATTCGCTTCCTTTCCGCCGATGCGGCAGAAAAGGCAAAGTCCGGTCATCCGGGAATGCCCATGGGGGCGGCGGCCCTTGCCTACACCCTCTGGATGAGGCATCTTAAACACAATCCCGCAAATCCCGGCTGGGTGGACCGTGACCGCGTCGTCCTTTCCGCCGGACATGCCTCCATGTTGCTCTACAGCCTCCTGTACCTGACAGGTTACGACTTGACCATTGAAGACATCCAGGCCTTCCGCCAATGGGGGAGCAAGACGCCGGGGCATCCGGAACGATCTCATCCCCCGGGCACCGAGATGACGACGGGCCCTCTTGGCCAGGGGATCAGTCACGCCGTCGGCATGGCCCTGGCGGAAGCCCACCTGGCGGCCTGCTACAACCGCTCGGGGCACACCATTATCGACCACTACACCTATACCCTGGCCAGCGACGGCGATCTCATGGAAGGCGTGACCTTCGAAGCCTGCTCCTTAGCGGGGCATCTGGGCCTGGGAAAACTCATCGTCCTCTACGACGATAACGGCATTTCCCTTGCCGGGTCAACCGCCCTCTCCTTCACAGAAGATGTAGCCCAGCGCTTTGCGGCCCTCGGGTGGCAAGTCCTTCCCGTTTCCGAGGGAAACAGCATCGCGGCCATTGATGAAGCCCTGGAATCAGCCCGGAAGGAAACGCAGCGGCCCACATTGATCAAAGTGAAGACATGTATCGGCTTCGGAGCCCCGACCAAAGAAGGAACCGCCGCCTGTCATGGCGCACCCCTGGGTCAGGAGGAATTAAACGCCGCCAAAAAACGACTCGGCTGGCCCCTTGAACCGTCATTTTACATTCCTGAAGACGTCCTTTCCCATTACCGGCAGTCCCTGGGTAAGGGCAAGGCCGGGGAAGAAGCATGGCAATCCGCCTTCGATCTTTATGAACAGGCATTTCCGGAACTGGCCCGGGAATTTCAGCGCGTTATGGCGGGAGAGCTACCTGTGGACTGGGAAACCGCTCTTCCCGATTTCGGACCGGATACGAAAGAAGTGTCGACCCGCAAGGCCTCAGAGACGGTCTTGCAATCACTGGCGTCAATAATCCCGGAACTCATGGGGGGGTCAGCGGATCTGAACCCTTCCTGTCTGACATGGTTGAAAGGCAAAGGGGACTTTCAGAACCCTAATCATCCCGATGACGGAACGGCGGGCGCGGTCGGCGGCGGATGGAACTACGGCGGGCGGAATATCCACTTCGGCGTCCGGGAACATGCCATGGGCGCCATTGCCGGCGGTATGGCCCTCCATGGGGGGGTTATTCCCTATACGGCCACCTTCTTCACCTTCGCGGATTACATGCGGCCACCGATCCGACTGGCCGCCCTGATGGGTCTCCGGGTCATCTACGTTTTTACCCACGACAGTATAGCCGTCGGTGAAGACGGTCCCACCCATCAGCCCATTGAACAGCTTATGAATCTCCGCTGTGTTCCGAATCTCAGCGTTATCCGTCCCTGCGACGCCGCCGAAACTCTCCAGGCATGGCAAGCGGCTCTTGCCAACAGTCAATGCCCAACGGCCCTCGTCCTGACCCGTCAAAATGTCCCGAACCCGGATCGTCAGGATATGGGTTCCGCCCAGGGACTTCAAAAGGGCGGGTACATTCTTTGGGACTCATCCCAGGTCAAACCGGATGTTATTTTCATCGCCACGGGATCGGAGGTTCATCTCGCCCTGGCAGCGGCACGGAAACTCGCCGGGGAAGCCATTCGTGTCCGCGTCGTTTCCATTCCCTCCTGGGACAGGTTCGACGCCCAGCCTGCGGAATATCGAGACCGCGTCCTCCCGCCGGCGGTAAAAACCAGAGTCGCCGTAGAGGCGGGGGCAAAGCTGGGCTGGGAACATTATGTGGGACTTGAAGGAGCAATTGTGGGCATGGATCGTTTCGGCGCGAGCGCCCCGTGTCCTGTGCTATACGAGAAGTTTGGTCTTACGGTAGATCAGATTGCCGACACGGCAAGATCTCTCTTCAGGAAATGAAAATCCATCACTAACCCCATCCCCGCCCCAACCCGCCCCTTGAAGGGGAGGGAGAATATAACACTATTGATTCATGAACATACGAGGCAATTTGCAGGTGAAAAATATCAAGCCCCCGCTTTTTTTAACTGTTTTTTCAATTGTCCTGATGGCCATGATGATGCTTGGCGGTTGTTCCGGGGGAAACCGGGACGTCCCCGCTGCGAAGGAAATCAAGTTCGGGACCCTGCCCCTGATTCAGGCCCTGCCCCTCTTTGCCGCCCAAGAGCAAGGATTTTTCACCGCCGCGGGCCTGAAAGTGGAACTGATCTCCTTCAATTCAGCTATGGAAAAGGATGTGGCCATGTCGGCCCGCCAGCTTGCCGGATATTTCGGGGACATCATGACGCCCATGGTCCTCCGGTCCAACGACGTCCCGGTGAAGATGGTCGCCACGGTTTTCAATACGACTGGTTCCCGGCGCATGTTCGCTCTCCTGGCGGCTCCGAACCGACCGACAGAATCCGTCAGCCAACTGGCGAAGGAGGGCATTGCCATCGGTTCCAATACCATCGTCGAATACCTGGCAGTAAAAATGCTTGAAAAACAAGGCATCTCGCCACAGCAGACCCGCTGGGTCGAAGCAAAGAATATCCCTATCCGTCTTCAGATGCTCTTGGAAGGCCAAGTCCCCGCCGCCGCCCTTCCCGAACCCCTGGCCACCTTCGCCGAAAGGAAAGGGGCGCGTATCCTCGTTGACGACGCCGGCATGGGGATCTCGGACACGGTGCTTGTTTTTAGCGACGACTTCCTTAAACAGCATCCCGAACAGGTTCGCGCCTTTCTGAAGGCAGTCGGCAAGGGGGCTAATTACCTGAACAATCACCCCGAAGAGGCCAGACTCATTGCCAACAAACACTGTCGAATCCCGGAGGGGCTCGCCAAGACCCTTATCCTGCCCTCCTATCCCACCCTCAGTTTGCCGAACCGCTCGCAACTCGCGGACATCTACGGATGGTTAAGAAAAAAGGGGATCATCTCCCGGGATATGACCATTAACGAGATGGTTGCCGATGGCTTCCTCCCCTGACCTGCTGGCCGTTACCGGATTGGGTAAAACCTTCGGCGCCGGTGTCCACCGGAAAGTGGTCCTAAAGGACGTCCATTTTCATGTCGGATACAATGACTCCCTGGCCATTGTCGGTCCCTCGGGATGCGGCAAAACGACCCTACTCCTGATGGCTGCGGGGCTGCTGCCGCCCACGACCGGGGAAATCCATTTGGAAGGTGAGACTATCCAGGGGCCTTCCCGGAAAATGGCGGTGGTTTTCCAGGCCTACGGTCTCTTCCCGTGGAAACGGGTCGCCGAAAATATCCTTCTGGGCGCCCAGTTCCAGAATATCCACGTTTCTCAGGAAGCGCTGACGGCCATAAAAAGAGAACTGGATATTGAGAATCTCGACCATCTCTACCCCCATCAACTCAGCGGCGGTCAGCGCCAGCGGGTGGCCCTGGCCAGGGCCATACTGCTGCGACCCAGTCTGCTGCTTCTCGATGAACCCTTCGCCGCCCTGGATCTGATCACTCGGGAACACCTACAGGATCACCTGCTGATCCTATTCAAAAAGCGGAATTTCAGCTTCGTTATTGTCACCCACAATATCGAGGAGGCGGTCTTTCTTGGACGGCGTATCGTGATCATGGATCCCGAGACCCACGGCATCGGCGAAATCATTGACAACCCCAATGCGGGAACGACCGGCTTCCGAACAGCGCCGGATTATTTTTCCAAAAACATGACCCTGAGACACCTGATCGAGCATCCCCATGAAAAACAGCCGCTGGCTTGATTACGCCCTGACGATCATTGTTCTGACCATCCTCTGGTATGGAGCGTCCCTGCTTTTGGGTTCCCATCTCCTGCCGGACCCCCAGAGCGTCCTCAGGCGGCTGCTACATACAGTCCGGGAGGAAATATTCTGGGAACACACGGCCGTCAGCGCCTGGCGCCTTACCGCCGCCCTGGCTCTGGCCTTTGTGACCGCCGTCCCCTTCGGCCTTGTTTTGGGGAGCAACGAACGCCTCGACCGGATCTTCGCCCCCCTTATCTATCTTAGCTATCCGATCCCAAAGATCGTCCTGCTGCCCATTATCCTCATGCTCTTCGGCCTCGGCGATCTGAGCAAGATCATCCTGATTTCCCTGATCATCTTCTTCCAGCTTCTCATCACCACCCGGGACGCAGTCCGCTCCCTGGATCGAGAGGTGGTTTACGCCCTTCAGTCTTTAGGAGGGAACCGCTGGCATTTCTACCGCCACGTAGTCTGGCCCGTGGCCCTGCCCGGCATCTTCACGTCCTTGCGCATCAGCACCGGCACTGCGGTGGCCGTATTATTCTTTGTCGAGTCCATCAGCACCAGCCGCGGTCTGGGATTATACCTCATCGATGCCTGGGGAAGGGCCGATTACGCCACCATGTTCGTCGGCATCATTGCCCTGTCCGCCATCGGCATCGTCCTTTACGAGGCCTTCGATGTGATGGAAAGGCGTCTTTGTGCGTGGAAAAACCTGTGAAGGAGAAGTGAGACGTCTGATCCGCTATCTATTCCTACTTTGATAGTCTGGAGAAACAAGGATTCCTTTGGCAGACATAACCCAACTGGTTACATAATATGGCTGAGGGGCGAGGAATCGAACCTCAATTTACAGGGCCAGAACCTGTCGTCCTACCTTTAGACGACCCCTCAGTGCAGAAATTATTCCAGTTCCAAATCAAAGCGCTATCTTCGTTGGCAAGGCCACGGCCTGCATCAAAAAGATAACTTCCCGATATGGCGCGTAGGATGACTCATGGCATATTGATGTCAACTGCTGATCTGAACTTTTTTGTATCAATATCACCGGGATATATCATGGCGCCCTGTCCACGTTCGCGGGTCCGGACACGGATCACCTCTTCCACGGGATATACAAAGATAATGCCGTCCCCCGGTTCTCCGGTATAGGCCGACTTCAGGATGGTTTCAATCGCATCCTCCAGGTTGTGGTCGCTCAAGACAATGTTGATCTGCATTTTCGGCAGCATGTTTACTTGGTAGGCGCCGGCGCGGCCTACCAGCGTGATGCCTCCCTGCCGCCCATGACCGCGGACCTCAAACATATTCAATCCCACAATGCCGATTTCGGCAAGGGCATCCTTGACATCGTTGACCTTGTCTTCACGAATGATGGCTTCGATCTTTTTCAGCATGGCAAATCTCCAAGGTAAAAATTGGCTTTAAAGCAGGTTTACGAATAGGATCTCTCTCCATGGGAACTGATATCCAGACCTACCTCTTCTTCAATAGCGGTGACCCGCAGCCCGATACTCCAGTTCAGCAGCTTGGCTAATACATAGGTAGATCCGAAACAAAAGGCAATGGTGACGATCACGGCAAAAAGCTGGATGCCGACCTGCCCGGGATTGCCGAAAAACAGGCCGTTGGCGCCATCGCTATTCACGGCAACCGTGGCAAACAGACCCGTAGCGAGCATGCCCCAGGTGCTGGCGATGCCGTGACAGGCCCAGACATCCAGCGATTCATCCAATTTCCGTCTGTCCCGAAAACGCATGGTATAATACGACAGTGGTGCAGCGACTGCCCCAACCACCATAGACGCCAATGGTGTTATATAACCCGAAGCGGGTGTCACAGCCGCGAGACCGACTACCATTCCCGTGGCGATTCCCAGGGTGCTGGGACGTCCATCCAGCCAGGAGAGCATCATCCAGACCAAACCGGCAGTAGCGGCAGAAGTGTTGGTGGTCAACAGGGCATTCACCGCCACACCATTGGCAGCCAGGGCGCTACCGGCGTTAAAACCGAACCAGCCCACCCACAGCAATCCAGCGCCCAGAACGGTTAACGGAATATTGCTTGGTTCCATAGGACTTTTGCCAAACCCCTTGCGTGGCCCGATCACTAGTGCAAAGGCGAGGGCCGAAAAACCGGCGGCAATATGCACGACCGTGCCCCCGGCAAAGTCCAGGACACCCATTTGCTTTAACCAGCCGCCCTGTCCCCAAACCCAGTGGCACAGCGGATCATAGACCAACGTCGCCCAGAGGAGACTGAATATCAGAAAACTCTTGAATTTAACGCGTTCCACAAAGGCACCCGTAATCAACGCTGGTGTGATGACCGCGAACATCATCTGAAAAGCGGCAAAAAGTCCATGGGGAATGGTCCTGCTGTAGTCTCCGTTGGGCAGAGATCCCACCCCCGCAAACCCGAGATAATTCAGTCCGCCGACGAGGCCGTTGATGTCGGCGCCGAAGGCTAGAGAGTAACCGTATAGCACCCACTGGACCCCAATCAGGGCCATGAAGACATAACTCAAGGTTAACGTGGAAAGCACGTTCTTCCTGCGCACCATTCCCCCATAAAAAAGCGCCAAGGCTGGCGTCATTAATAACACCAATGAACAACACACCAGTATCCAGGCCGTATCGCCTGCGTTGATCTGATTGACCATACCATGCCTCCCCCCAGAATCTGAACCGAACGGCCGAATTGATTGCAATTATCTTGCCATCATATTTTTTCTAAAATTATCTTTAAAATACAATATGTTATTCGATGCCAGCCATTGCAGTTATGCACATATTTGTCCGATTTGGGGATGATGAGACATAATTGTTCTGATTATGGAATAAAGGAACGCTATTGCCCGGCTGAATCAGGAAATATTTCTGATAATGAACGTTAAAAATCTCTTTAACGTTGACAGAAATATATTTATTCCCTAAACTTCACGGCAGTCGCCCATCATCAAACATTTTGTTGAGGAGGGAAAGGTGAAGATCTTAAAGGCAAAGCATGATCTTGATGAAGGGAAGGTTACTCTTTATATAGACTGTCATTTCGATGGATAAAGAGCTAATTAAAGCCTGGTTTCAGGCCAGCCGGCCGCCCTTCTATATCGCCACCCTTATTCCCCTGACTCTCGGTTGGGTCGTTGCCGGTCAAACGGGACCCTGGCATCCCAGGCGTTTCGTGCTGATCAACCTAGCCGCCTTTATGGTCCACCTGGCCACCAATCTGGCCAATGATTACTTCGATCACCTCCAAGGGACCGACGCCGGCGGCTCTATCGGCGGCTCCCGGGTTATCCAGGAACATAAGATCACCCCGGAAACGCTCAAAAGGGTGATTATCCTCCTCTACGCCGGGGCCTTCCTCGTCGCCTGTTATATGATGAGCGCCTATCAGGTATGGGGGATCGCGCCGATCCTGCTTTTTTCCTTTCTCAGCAGCCTCTTTTATGTCGCTCCGCCCATCCGTTACGGCTATCACGGCTTGGGGGAGGTCTTCGTCGGCATCAATATGGGGCCGATCATGGTCGTGGGAACCTATTGGGTCATTGCCGGCCGGCTCGACTGGAGGCCTTTTTATCTCTCCCTTCCCATCGGACTGATGGTTGCCTCCATCCTTTATTATCAGAGTATTCCCGACATCGATACGGACCGCGCCGTCGGCAAACGGACCCTCGCCGTCCGCCTGGGAAAGGGAAAAGCAATTACCGGGCTGTTTCGCCTCTGGCTGGCCATTTATGTAAGCATCATCGCCCTTACCTTTTCCGGCTACCTTCACAAATTCGCCTTTTTGAGTCTCCTCTCCCTGCCCATCCTCTTCAAGGTAATCCGCCTCGCCCGCCGGACCACCGACACAGTGCAGCTTGACAGTCACGGGAAATACGTCCGCATCCTCTACTTTTTCAACGGCACCGTCATCATCACCGCCCGCCTGCTCTCTTCCTTTCTCCCTTGACAGCACAGCAAAGATCCAATATGTGTCCATCATCAAGCAAGTCCTCATTCGTGGGCTACCTCAGGGCGCCTTTTGGCAGCGAATGAGGCTTTGTTGTTTTATTCTTGGCATAATGGCAAAAAGGAATTCCCCGTGGCGACAAATCACAAGAAAAAGGCTTATCTCCCCATAACCAAGGCCTCAAAGAAACAGCATACCGAGATGGTCCGGGATATTTTTGCAACCATTCCGGAAGGATATGACCTCCTCAACCGGGTTCTGAGCCTGAGACGGGATGTGGCCTGGCGGCGGTTTGCCGTCCACAGAATGAAGTTCTTCAAGACCAATCGGTTACTTGATCTCGCTACCGGGACGGCGGACCTGGCAATGGAGGCCGCCCTGACCTATCCGAAAATTAATGTCATTGCCCTTGATTTTGTTCAGGAAATGCTCGTGCGGGGACAGCGGAAAATAGAAAAACAGCGCCTGCCGAAAAGAATCCAGCTTCTCCAGGCTGACGCTCTGGCTCTGCCGATCGACGATGGCGCCTTTGACGTCACCTCCATCGCCTTTGGCATCCGAAATATCCCGGAACGGCTCAAAACCCTTAAGGAAATGGCCCGGGTTGTCGTGCCGGGCGGCCAGGTCATGGTTCTCGAGATGCACCTGCCGGGAAATAAATATGTACGCAAGGTTTACCGCTCATATCTGAATCATTTTCTCCCCCGCATTGCCGGCTACTTTACGAAGAACCAGGCTGCTTACAGCTACCTGTCAGATTCAATTACCCATTTTCCCAGACCAGCCGTTTTCGCCGTTCTCATGGGCGAAGCAGGTCTCCATAAAATTGAACAATACCCCCTGACCCTCGGAACCACCTACCTCCACATCGGATACAAGACATGATAGAGACAATCTCAATACATTGACGAAGCCAACAAAGATAGCGCTTTGATTTGGAATTGGAATAACAAGTGCTCCCAGCGGGCTCTCTTCTTTACCTACCAACGAATAAAAAAATCGCATTTAGTACTTGACAAAGTTCTTGCCGTGACCTATATTCTGAATATTCTGATTAATCAGAGAATGTGGAATATATCCGAATATTCAACGTGAGGTGAAAGAAATGGTTAAAGCAGATCAGAAAAAGGCGGCTTGTTGTGGGACCGAAAGCGGAGTGCCGAGTTGCTGTCGGCTAGAATCGTTGATCAGCGTCGATGAGCGGGGGCAGATGGTACTCCCCAAGGAATTGCGGGACAAGGTGAAAATCAAGGCCGGTGATAAACTGGCCCTCGTCAGTTGGGAAAAGGATGGGGAGATCTGTTGCCTGTCCCTGATCAAGGCCGACTATCTTGCCGAACGGGTCAGAGAATTTCTCGGCCCGGTCATGAGAGATGTGATCTGAGGTTAATCGTCGATGAAAGCATGTACAAATGATTCAGAAAACAAGCAGGTCCTGCTGCCCATGGCGTCCTTTAAGGCCTGCCCTGCTTCCGAAAACGAGGTCCCGCTGAACCCGCCCCGTCTGGATCAGGCCTTCGTAACCGGTTCCGTGGCAGGTCCTTCGGGAATGATTCCCCGGGTTTCGTCCGCACTGACATGGTGCGACCGCTGGGGATCGATCAAGGCGCGCTGGGGTGTCGGCAGGATGCACTATGCCGTCGATCCGGGCCTATACGCCCTCGGATCTCCCGATGAGGGTTCCCACGTCCTCGTTACGGCCAATTACAAGATGAGTTTCGACTGCCTCCGGGAGGCCCTGCCGGGACGGAATGTCTGGATTCTCGTTCTCGACACGGGGGGAATCAACGTCTGGTGCGCCGCCGGCAAGGGAACCTTCGGGACGGAGGAACTCATCCGCCGGATCACGGCCAGCGGTCTGAAAGATATGGTTAAACATCGCAATCTGATCCTGCCTCAACTTGGAGCTCCTGGGGTAGCCGCCCATCTGGTCAGAAAACAGTCGGGCTTCAAGGTCCATTACGGGCCGATTCTCGCCCGGGACGCCGCCGCCTATCTCGACGCCGGCCTTCGGGCGACCGCGGCAATGCGGCGGAAAACCTTTCCAGTGCGGGAGCGCGCCGTCCTCATTCCCATTGAACTCGTTGCCGCGCTGAAGCCCGCCTTGATCATCATCCCCATCCTGCTGCTCATCAGCGGTTTCGGCGGGGCAGGGGGATTTCTGCAGAATATGGCCCATGACGGTATTTTTTCGCTGCTTGCCTTTTTATGCGCACTTTTGTCCGGCGCGGTCTTAACCCCCCTGCTTCTCCCCTATCTCCCGGGACGTGCCTTTGCAACAAAAGGCCTAGCCATCGGACTGCCGGTGGCCGTCGCCCTGCTCTCCGCATGGGGGGCTGATCTCCGAAGTCGGCATGACATCTTGTTCGGAGGAGCCTGGCTGCTGCTGATTCCGGCCCTTTCCGCCTATCTGGCCATGAACTTCACCGGCGCTTCCACATATACTTCTCTGTCCGGGGTGAAGCGAGAAATGCGATGGGCTTTGCCTCTGGAAATCGGCACCGGTCTTTCCGGGTTTGCCGCCCTACTGGTCTCCCGTTTTTTTTAGGAGGATGAAATGAAGGATTTGATATATTTGAAGGATGTAGTCACCCTGAGGGTCGACACGGATAAGTGCACCGGTTGCGGCATGTGTCTGGAGGTCTGTCCCCATGGGGTGATGGCAATCGCTGAAAAACGTGTCCGGATCACGAATCGCGATGCCTGCATGGAATGCGGGGCCTGCAGCCGCAATTGCCCCGTCGGCGCCGTGTCCGTCGAAGCCGGGGTAGGCTGTGCCGCCGCAGTGATCAACGGGATGCTGGACCGGCAAAACTCTTCCTGTTGCTGTAGCGTCGATCCGAAGAATACGTCTTTGGACAAGGCAGGGGGAACCTGTTGCTCGTAATCACTTCGGCATTAAATCTTCCCGATCATTAACCACCGGGAATTTATTACTACTCCGACAGATGATTTTTTACCTCACCCCCACCCTGCCCCTCCCCCTGGAGGGGAGGTATCGACCAGTCATTGAAGTTTCTTCTCTTCCAGAGCATGTAAATCGCCGGGTAAATAATCAGTTCAAGAATCGTGTAGGTAATGACTTAAATAACCTTCAATATTACCGGGGCATGCCGTTCCGAGGTGGCCGGGATGTCCGTCGGGTAGCCGACGATGATCGGCGCGACGATTTCGCAGTCCTCGGGTACCCCCATTTCCTTCAGGACTTCGGGAGTGCGGATAGTGGTTCCCATACCGATCCAGCAGGTCCCCAAACCCCTTGCCGTGGCGGCAAACATGAAATACGCCGCCGTCAACGCCGTATCGACATCCAATGAGCCGACGGCCTTGGGACCGATGAAATAAACCACGCAGGGGGCGTTATAGAAAACATTGAATTGCTCATCCCTCAGCATAGCTTCATATTTTTTCAGCGGCGACGCGGGATTCTTAACCACATCGGCAAGGAAGTTGTTCTTGCTTTCCGTGGAGAGCCTCTTCATGAATCCCCGGTCCCGGATAATGATAAACCGGCAGGGCTGGCCGTTGCTCGCCGTCGGGGCCAGGCAGGTCTCCTGAAGCATCTCTTTCAGGACGGACAGGGGAACTTCCCGGTCCTGAAAATCACGAATGGCGCGTCTGTTCTTCAAAAGGGCTTGATAATCCATGTTCTTCCTCCTTTTTTATCTTCTATCCGGCAATGATCTTAATACTGATTCGACGGTTCCCGGCCGTCAGTTAAAACATGAAAACCTAAAAGTTGTCGGTTGAATCATCAATTATTTCAAATTGTTAAAAAGTTCGTAATTACGAACTTTTTTCGGCGCCCGTCGAAATTTCCGGCTGCACAGGCAGTCACTATAATGTTTAGCAAATCTTCCCCCTGCTCCCTTTCAGCGGTTATTGGCCTTCATTTTTTTCACCTACAAGTCAAGAAATATACAATACCTTGGTGTCAAGAATTACAGATTGAAACAGAGTATCGTACAGATCAACGGGAGTGTCAATCTTTTGTCATGGTCCGGTGAAACCGGTGGTTCTCTGGTCGTTTTCAGTCATGGCTCTTTGGTGGATCATTATTACTTTGCTCATGTTCCGACCACGAATCTCTTGGTAGCAGAGGTTTAATCTCATTACTGAATACTTCTCTGTATGAGGACTGAGAAAATCGAGAAGTAACTGCATGTCCATCTAGTTTCCAGTCTCGATCTTTTGTGCCACCCCACGGTATTCTGTTGTTGTCAGTCTTCTGACTGTATTGTGAAAGTGCACGAAAATGCCGTTCAAATGTCTCCTCTCGATTCGTTCTGTTAAAGGAAGCGCCGATCCAATAGCTTGTCAATGCCCAAGAACTGCCTTCTGGTGCAGGTTGCGGAAGGCGCCCTGCGGATCAAATTTCGATTTGAGCTTCCAGTAGGCTTCGCCATTATAGATGCGCCAAAATTCGTTTTCGGTGAAGAAGGATGTCGAATAGAGCGACTTACGGCCACCGAACTCCTGCACGATATGTTCGATGCGGCGATTGAAATGCCCGGCGGCTTTGTCTGAAGAGGTTCGGACACTTCCCCAGAACCCGAAGTTCAGGTAGACTGCGCCCGGTTCCATCGCATAGAGAGTCCAGTTCCCGGCGGCCTCAAGGGGGCACACCGGGCAGATCCAGCAAGGCCGGATGTCGATCTCGCGAAAATAGAACTCGATGAATTCCAACGCTTTCCCGATGGGGATCTCGACATCCTGGATCACCGGTTCGAATAGTTCGATAGGCAAATGCAGGATTTTGCGTATCACGTGTATTCTCTCCTCAAACTTCCATCTCCGGTACAGGGATTGGATTTTCCAGTAGCAACTGGAACGCAGCATCCAGCGTCCAAGCAGACGGCGCAGCAGGGGATTTTGCATGCCAAAGCTCCGCGAACACCAGAACCAGTCCGGATCCCATCGCCATAGGAAGTCCCGCATGGTCATGAGATCCTCACTGCGACTCCGCAGAGATTGGTAGTAGATTTGCAGGCCCTTGTAATCACTGACCGGGCCGCGATCATCGGTGAGTCTTGCCGTGGTGAGCGTAAAGTCATCGGGTGTGAAGGCGACTCCCTCGACAAAGTCCGGTGCATGGGGACTCTGTCCGCAGGCTGCTTCCAGCGCAGGCAGAAATTGCGTGCGATCGGAGAAGCGTTGGTGGACGAGCTTGACAAATGGACTCGCAGGCAGGAGCTTCACGCGCAGGCGAAGAATGTAGCCAAGAGATCCGTAGGAATTCGGGATGGCATGGAAGAGGTCCGCGTTCTCATTGTCGGGACGGCAGATACGGATGGTCCCATCGCCGCAGAGGATTTCCATTTCCTCGACCATCTCGTGAACGAGCCCATACCGGAAGGAGGACGCTTCGATACCAATCCCTGCGACCGCACCGCCGACGGTGATGGTCTTCAGCTCCGGAACCACGGGTGGACGCAGGCCTTTCAAGAGCGTTGCATCGGCAAAGTCCTCGAAGGTGGTCATTCCTTCCACCTCGGCGGTTCTGCCTGCCGGATCGATCTCGATGACCCGGTGAAGGCGTCGGACGTCGAGTCTTTTGGCTGCAACTTCCTTGCGGGTACGGAACAGGTTCGAGGTCTTCTTCGCCAGGCTGACTTGGCTGCCTGACTGGATAGCCATGGCATGGGATAGCTCCCGGCAGGTCTTGTGATAGGATTCCCAGCTATCGAAGAGGTTCGAACGATTCCGGTCCATCAACGGATGCCTTTCCATCCGCCGCGGATTCCATCCTTCGAGAGCACCAACTGCCAGAGCTGAATTTGACGGCTGCGAAATGCGCCTGCACACGAGAGGAGATAATACCGCCACATGCGGTAGAAACGTTTACCATATTCCGCGGAGAAGCGTGGCCAGGATTTCTCGAAGTTTGCATGCCAGGCCATCAGGGTACGATCGTATTCGGTGCCGAAGCTGTGCCAGTCTTCCAGGACAAAGAGATCATCCATGGCTTGACCAAGCTGTGCGGCCGAGGGCAGCATGCCGCCCGGGAATATGTAGCGGTCCATCCAAGTATCCAGGTGATGGACGGAACGGTTTCCAGCGATGGTGTGCAGAAGGAAAATCCCTCCCGGTTTGAGGCAGCGGTGGGCGAGTTCGAGGAAACTCCGGTAGTTCTTGTAGCCTACATGCTCACACAGGCCAATCGCGGCTATCTTGTCGAAGGTGCCCGCTGCCTCCCGGTAGTCCTGGAGGCGGAATTCCACCGGGAGGCCTTTGCACTTGGCCCGGGCCCATTCGACCTGCGCGGTGGAAATGTTGTATGCTATCACCTCTACGCCATAATGTTCCGCCGCATAACGCGCTAAACCACCCCACCCGCATCCGAGTTCCAGGATCTTTTCGCCGGGTGCGAGGGCCAGTTTCCGGCAGATAAGGTCGAGCTTGGCTTCCTGGGCGGAGGCAAGGTCCTTGGCAGCCCCGTTCCAGTAGGCGCATGTGTATTGCATGTAGGGACCGAGCATGGCTTCGTAGAATGTATTGCCAATGTCGTAGTGGACCTTGGCAACCTCGATCGAGAGTTGCTTGTTCTGCAGGTTGAGAAGTCTCGCCTTGGCCACGCCGACGAGTATGGCGGGGCTGAGGGGGACTTTCTTGTCGTGATGGGCGGAAAGTGCCCGGTCGAAGAACTGGTCCAGGGCCTCGCAGTCCCACATGCCATCCATGTAGGATTCCCCGAGTCCGAGCGAAACATCGCCGGCGATGCGCTCGTAGGCGGCTTCATCGTGGCATTGCAGATCCCAGGGGCGCCTGCCGTTGATGCGGATATCCGCTCTGCAAAATAGATCTTCGAGCCATTCCGGCAGCTTGGACATGTGTTCACCAATCTTTTGAGTCGATGAGACTGGTTTCTTCCGATACTACAGGTTGACGTTTATAATCCCCGTTTACCGTCTTGTTTCCCCGGCGGTGTCACAGTACTTCAAGCATTACCGTTTGAACTCTCGCATGGTTCTCGAAATCAGTCAATCATTGAGTATAGGAAAATGTCAGTGGATGTAAGCTTGAACTTTTTTATGATTAATGAAATGATGATTTTCATGGGCTATTCCGCCAAATCCGACGAAAATATATGACCAATCAAATGAACGAGCTCCGATGGACTGACCACTTTAACGGGGATAGCCGCATTATCTTTAAGCTTGTCAAAAAATTTTTGTCTCCCGTGACGAGATAATCCGCACCGCTGCTAACTGCTGACGCCAGGACCGGCGCATCCTTGGCGGCGATCATGCCGATATAGGGTTTCAGCGTCTCTATCGGTGGTATAGGAATAATTTCCAGACACAGTTTCGGAAAATAGGACTGATAAATATCCAGAATTGCCAACAGCCGCGTCTTGATATTCCTCTCTATTTCTATCAGGCTGTATTCTCCGGTCACGCCTTTTACCAGGGGCAGATCCAGGCAAAGGATGTCGAGAATCACCCGTGGGGCGCCTTTTTCGGACAGCAGGGCGGAAAGCAATACATTGGAATCCAGAAATATTTTAATCGCTTTTCTTGCCATAAATGTCTTGGAAAAGATTCTCCCGTTCGTCCTTCAGACCGGCCAGCAACTCAGCCGCTGAATAGCCGGATTGCTTCATAATGCGCCGAATTTCTCTCCGGGCGTCATCCAGTTTGAGCCTTTTAGGCGTGATAATGACGGCTTCATCCGCAGGAATGATCGATACGGCCTGACCCTCTTCAAGATGAATCATCTCTCTTATTTTTTTGGGTATTGTTAGCTGTCCCCGGGCTTTGATTGTGGCGGTGGTGGATTTCATCGGTATTGTGTGCCTCCCTGTAAAATAATTCGAAATCAGAAAAATGGACAATGTTTTTGTTGATCCTTAATTGGGAAAATTATCATTTAATACTTGACAAATTTCTTACCGCTACTTATATTCAGAATCATCAGATAAAATTGATTAAGCATTGTAAATCTGATTATTCAACATGAGGTGAAAAAATGGTTAAAACAGATCAGAAGAAGGAATCCTGTTGTGTATCCGCAAGCGGGGTAACGAGTTGTTGCCGCATCGAAGCGCTGATCAGCGTCGATGAGCGGGGGCAAATGGTGCTCCCCAAGGAATTGCGGGAGCGAGGGAACATCAAGGCCGGAGATAAGTTGGCCCTGATCAGTTGGGAAAAAGAGGGCGAGATCTGCTGCTTGACGTTAATCAAGGCTGACAATCTTGCCGAGCGTGTCAGGGAATTTCTTGGCCCCATTATGAGCAACTTAGGAGGAATAGGAAAATGAAAGCAGAAGAAATCAGGAAGGCCGTGCGGGACCGTTATGGCGACATTGCCGCGAAATCGGGGACATGTTGTCTGCCCGGGGCGGCATGTTGCGGAGGTGAAAGCCTTGTGGGAAATATCAGTTTAGGCGTCGGTTACCGCCCCGAAGACCTCCAGGTCGTTCCCGAGGGGGCGAATCTCGGTCTGGGCTGCGGCAATCCCGTGGCCTTGGCCTCTCTGCGGGTGGGGGAAACGGTCGTTGATCTGGGGGCGGGGGCGGGCTTCGATTGCTTCCTTGCTGCCCGGGAAGTTGGGCCGACGGGACGGGTCATCGGTGTGGACATGACTCCGGAGATGCTCGACAAGGCGCGGGCGAATGCCCGTAAAGGCGGGTATCGGAATGTGGAGTTCCGCCTGGGAGAAATCGAGCATCTCCCCGTAGTCGATAACACGGCGGACATTATCATCTCCAATTGCGTCATCAACCTTTCCCCGGACAAAGAACGGGTTTTCCGGGAGGCTTTCCGGGTCCTCAAGCCGGGCGGCCGCCTGATGGTGTCCGATATCATCCTGCTGAAGGAACTGCCGGCGGCATTGCACGAGTCTGTCGCCGCTTATACCGGCTGCGTTGCCGGGGCGCTAATGAAAGACGACTACTTGCAGAAGATTGCGGCGGCGGGCTTTGGGGATGTGCAAATCATCGCCGAGACCCTGTTCCCCATGCAGGAAATTGTCAATTATCCGGCGGTGCAGGAGACCATCGGCGATGGCGAAACCCGGAAAGTAATGGCGGAACAACTGGCAACGTCCATCGCCAGCATCAAGATTGCCGCCGTCAAGGTATAGGTAGACAGCCGTTATTTTACCAGTGATATGCTGATGAATAGTTACATGGCCGATCTCATGCCCGAAGCGGATGAGGTGATCCTCGCCCACAAATAGAATGCTGAAGCAGGTGACGATAACAAGCAGTGCTACAACCCTAACCAGCCGTCGATAAAGTTTATATGCCCCCCATCTTCCCTTTGCCAAAAAAGGGGGGATGGAGGCATCGGGAAAGGAAAATGAAGAAGATGCCGGAGGCAACAAATACAACGAAGAAATGGTGGGTCAAAGGACTCCTTTTTGAAAATTGCAACTGCCAGATCGTCTGCCAGGGACATATATCCTTCAGACAGCTCTGCAGCCATGAGCGCTGTTTCGGTCACTGGTCGATTCATATCGACGAAGGCGAATTCGAAGGTGTTGCCCTTAACGATCTTAACGTCATAATCCTCTACGACACGCCCCAGCAGATGTCCTCATTCGGTTGGATTGAGACGCTTTACATCGACGAGCGGGCGAATCAGGCGCAGGGCCAGGCGATCGAACGTATTATGATGGGACAGGAAGGAGGACCTTGGGTCGTCCTCAGCCGTTTCGTCGAAAAACGCCATTCCACCCGCTATCTGCCCATCCGTTTCGAGGATCAGGGACGAAAGAAACGGATGTGGGTCGAAGGCATCTTCGACACGACCATCGAGAACATCCGGGGCCAGGACCGAGACAAAGAGGTCGTGATCAATAATATGTTCAACCAGATTCACTCCTCTCACCAGGTCATCGCTTCCGGGGAGAGCCGCTGCGATGACAGTGGGCACATCTTTTCCATGCAAGGAACCCACGCCCTGTACTCCAAATTTTCCTGGATGGTGCAATAGCAAAGGAGAACAATAGTGACGAAAAAGTTGGAAATTACGGATCTGTTCCATAAAGATCGTCTAATCGTATTTTCTGGACTTGCCATAATAACCGTTTTCTCCTGGGCCTACATGATCCATATGGCGATGAGCACGACGGGAACAGGAATGAATATGACCAAGCCCTGCCTGATGCACTGGGGGATAGGGGATATCATCCATCTGTTCATCATGTGGAGCATCATGATGACAGCCATGATGCTACCCGCGGCCGCGCCCATGATCATGATGTTTGCCACCGTCAACGGACAGCGGAGCAAAGGAGAGAGTCCCCTTATCGCCACATGGCTCTTCATCCTTGGATACCTTGCCGTCTGGACGGCATACAGCGGCCTGGCTACGCTGGCGCAGTGGGGGCTTCATCTATCCGCTCTGCTCACGCATCACATGGTTATTACAAGTCCCCTCTTGGGCGGCTTGCTATTGCTGGCCGCCGGTATTTTCCAATGGACGCCCTTTCGGGACGCATGCATGTCCAAGTGCCGTTCTCCCCTGGGGTTCCTGATGACGGAATGGCGGGAGGGACGGCGCGGTGCGATGATCATGGGTTTGAAGGCAGGCCTGTTCTGCGTCAGCTGCTGCTGGCTCCTCATGATTCTCTCCTTTGTGCTGGGTGTCATGAATATGATTTGGATGGCGGCACTCACCGCTTTCATGCTTCTGGAAAAGGTCACGGACAATAAATGGTTCAGCCGGGCGGCCGGTTTGACACTCGTTGCCTGGGGGTTGTGGGTTTTCGCGGGGGTTGTACGCTAACTCAGCTTTACAGAAAAACCATGATCAAACAATTTTTTCTTTCGGCGTATCTTTTTTCGCACCCCTCTCGTCTAAGGTAATAAAAGATATAGAAGGAGGTTTAAAATGGAAAAGATGTTTGGATCAATGATGCAAGGGTTGTTCAGCGGCATGTCGGAGGAGGATAAGCAGGAGATGAAAGCCTGTTGTGAGAAGATGACAGCGATGTGCCCATGCGGCAACATGAAGGATATGCCTGAAGAGGATAAGAAGGCAATGATGGAAAAGATGCGGTCGTTCTGCGGTGACAAAATGGGCATGATGTCCTCTTTTGTCCAGTGTGCGGAACCGGCGAAATAGGCAGTTACTGATTAGCCTGCAAGTCAATGTATAGAGTCGAAAAGAATAAGGAGAAGGAAAGCTATGTGCGGGTGGTGTGGAGATTTGTCGTGGCCCGTGTGGGCATGGTGGTGGGTAGTGCCGCTCGTCGGTATTGCCTTATGCATAACGATGTGCATGTTTTTCAAGTCGAGAATGGGCAACCGGCGTTTCTGCTGCTTCGGTGGTGTCGGTTCCGCCGATCTCGATGAGATGAAAAATGAGATCAGGAAGCTGAAGGTAGATATGGAAAAAATTAAGGAAAAACGAGGAGGATGAATATGGATGATCGGACGAAGAAATTACTGGCGGTGGGGGCATCCGTAGGGGCAAATTGCCACCCCTGCCTGGAATATCATGTCGGCAGGGCGCTGGAATCGGGCATTGACCGTAGCGAGATCATGGAGGCGGTGGAAGTCGCCAAAGGCGTCAGGAGGGGAGCAACAACCAGCATGGACAAACTCGCCCTGAACCTTCTGGGTAATGATCTTACTCAGCAAGCATGCAATAGCCGCGACGCTTCCTGCTGTTGCTCATAACAATAAAATGAGACCGTGAGGATTATGATGGAAAGTGCGGAAATAAGATTTCAGCAAGTTTATAACGAGTATCAAGGAAAGATCTTTCGCTATCTGGCACGTATGGTCGGAGAAAACGAAGCGGAAGATCTGACCCAGGAGGTATTTGTAAAAATCGGCCAGGCATTGGAAACCTTTCGGGGTGAATCCAGTTTGTCCACCTGGATCTATCAGATTGCGACCAATGCCGCCCTAGACAGACTTCGTCGTCCATTTAATCGTCACGCCGGGGAAAAGCTCCTGCCTGTGGAGGCCATCACGGAAACCAAAGAAGATGAAAACATCTGGACAGGTGAGTTGGTGGCTTCCACGGAGCAGCGGGTCATTCGTCAGGAAATGAACGGCTGCATCCGGGAAATCATTCAAATGCTACCCGAGACATACCGGTCCGTCATCGCCCTCAGTGAACTGGAAGGCCTGAGCGACTCTGAGATCGCCGATATCCTCGGATTAACCCTCCAGGCGACCAAAATAAGGTTGCATCGCGCCCGGGCAAAGCTCAGAAAAGAACTGACCACGGCTTGCATCTTCTACCGTGATGATCGCCACGAGTTTGCCTGCGACCGGAAGACCCCTCCTGCAGATTAATCCCCATGCCCGGTGCGAGCACAACGAAGATAGCGCTTTGATATAGAATGGGAATAAATTATTTTTTGAAGCTTCTTCCCTTCCAGAGCATGTAAATAGCCGGGTAAATGACCAGTTCGAGAATCGTGGAGGTAATGACGCCTCCTACCATGGGGGCGGCGATGCGTTTCATGACGTCGGCGCCGGTCCCGTGGCTGAACATGATGGGGATAAGACCAGCTAGAATAACGCTCACCGTCATTATCTTGGGGCGGATCCGTTTCACGGCGCCGAACATGACGCTCTCCTTAAGGTCGGCCAGGGTATTCATTTTCCCCTCTTTTTTCCATTTCTCATAGGCCAGATCAAGGTACAGGAGCATGACCACCCCGGTCTCCGCATCGAGCCCGGCCAGGGCGATAATCCCCACCCAGACGGCGATGCTCATATTATAATTGAGAATATAGAGGAACCAGAAGGACCCCACAAGGGAAAAAGGAACGGCGAGAAGGACAATCATCGTTTTCACCGTTGATTGAGTGTTCAGGTAGATAAGAACGAAGATGATGAAAAGGGTCAGAGGGATGACCATCTTTAGCCGCTCATGGGTCTTAGTCAGATTTTCATACTCCCCGCTCCATGTGAGTCGATAGCCTTCGGGAATCTTTAGGGTCGCCGCTTTTTTCTTTGCGTCCTCCACATAGCCGCCCATGTCACGGCCGGAAAAGTCAACGAAGACATAAGCGGTAAGAAGTCCTTCTTCGCTTTTGATGGCGGTGGGACCCTTTACGATTTTGAAATCCGCCACCTCGCCCAAAGGGATCTGCGTAATGGGAGGTGATGCCGCCATCCCGCCCGCACTAACCGGTGCCGCAGCTGGCCGGTTGGCCGTTGTCATAACAGGCACCAGGACCCGCTTGAGCTGTTCCACATCGTTGCGCAGATTACGAGGATAGCGGACATTGACAGGGTACCGCGCCCGCCCCTCAACCGTCACCGTCAGGTTCATGCCCCCGATGGCCGCCTGGATCACCTCGCCGATATCATCCACGGTGAGACCGTAGCGCGCCGCCTCTTCCCGCTTTATGGCAATGTCAAGAAAATAGCCCGTCGTCACCCTTTCCGCATAGACGCTACGGGTTCCGGGAATGTCTTTTAAATGATGTTCCAAGGCAAGACCGATCTTTTCGATTTCTTCAAGATTCGGCCCCAGGATCTTGATCCCGACAGGAGTCCTGATACCCGTAGCCAGCATGTCGATGCGGGCCTTGATGGGCATCGTAAAGGAGTTGGCCACACCGGGGATGGTCAGGGCGTCATTCATCTCGTCCTTCAGTTTTTCCACGGTCATGCCTTTACGCCACTGCTCTTCCGGTTTCAGATTGATGACCGTCTCGAACATCTCCAGGGGCGCCGGGTCCGTAGCCGTTTCCGCTCGCCCGGCCTTGCCGAAGACCTGGGCGACCTCGGGGATCTTTTTCAGAATGTCATCCTGTATCTGGAGAAGGTTCCCGACCTCAGACACGGCCGCCCCGGGCAGCGTGACGGGCATATAGAACAAAGTTCCTTCATAGAGAGGCGGCATAAATTCCGAACCCAGTTTCATAAACGGGTAAATCGTCAGGACCATGATGATGATAGCGGTAATGATCACCGTTTTCTGGAAACGGATGGCAAAATGGGCCACCGGTTCATAGAGCTTGTGCAGGACCAAACTGATGGGATTTTTCTCCTCGGGTCGGATCTTTCCCGGGATGAGGAGCGTCATGAGCACGGGCGTCAGGGTCACGGCCAGGAAAGACGAGAAGAGCATGGCAAAGGTCTTCGTATAAGCCAGAGGCTTGAAGAGGCGGCCAGCCTGGGCCTGGAGGGTGAAGACGGGGAGAAATCCCACAGTAATGACCAGCAGCGAGAAGAAGAGGGATGGTCCCACTTCCTGGGCGGCTTTGATGATGACATCCGCCCGGCTTCCCGGCTGCCCCTCGTGTTCCCACTCCTCCAGCTTCTTGTGGGCGTTTTCCACCATGATGATGGCGGCGTCCACCATGGCGCCGATGGCGATAGCAATGCCGGAGAGGCTCATGACGTTGGCGGTGACGCCGAGATAATACATGCTGATGAAGGCCATAAGCATGGCGATGGGTAAGGTAACGATCACCACCAGGGCGCTGGGCAGGTGAAAGAGAAAGACTATACAGACCACGCTCACCGCCACGGTCAGCTTGATGAGCTCCTCTTTGAGGGTAGCCATGGAGCGCATGATGAGGTCCGACCGGTCATAGGTCGTGACGATCTTCACCCCTTTGGGCAGGCTGGGCGCGATGTCGCGGTTGATCTTTTCCTTCACCCGTTCGATCACGGAGAGGACATTTTCACCGAAACGGACGACCACAATCCCGGCGGCCACTTCGCCGCGACCATCCAACTCCGCAAGCCCGCGCCGGATTTCCGGACCGAGCTGAACGCGGGCCACATCCTTCAGGTAGATGGGCGTGCCGCCGGGGTTCGCACCCACGGCGATATTCTCCAGGTCTTGCACACCCTTGATATATCCCCGCCCCCGGATCATGTATTCCACACCGGAGAGTTCAAGAACGCGCCCTTCCACATCCCGGTTGCTCTTTCTTACGGCCTCCATGACCTTTGTAATGGGAATGCTGTAGGCTGCCAGACGGTTGGGATCGACGGTGATCTGATACTGTTTTACAAAGCCGCCGAGACTCGCCACCTGGGAGACGCCGGGAACACTTTCCACACCCAGCTTGATGATATAGTCTTGGATGCTGCGCAGTTCGGAGAGGTCATGTCCACCCGTTTCATCAACAACGGCATAGGAGAACCCCCACCCGAGGCTGGTGGCATCGGGACCGAGGACGGGATTGACGTCGGAGGGAATTTTGTTCTTCACCGCCTGGAGGTATTCCAGGATCCGGCTCCGCGCCCAGTAAATATCGGTCCCTTCCTCGAAGATCACGTAGATAAAGGAACTGCCCAGAAAGGAAAAACCCCGCACAGCCTGGACTTTAGGGGCAGCGAGCAGCGTCGATGTGATGGGATAGGTAATCTGATCCTCGACAAGATCGGGGCTCCGACCCGGCCATTCCGTGTAGATGATGACCTGCGTATCGCTCAGGTCGGGAAGGGCGTCGAGGGGCGTATTCTTCACGGCCCAATAGCCCCAGACAATGGCCAGCGCCATCATGAGAAAGACGGCGAATTTATTCCGGGCGCTTAATTCGATGATTTTAGCGATCATGGGGAGACCCTTTCGCTTTGTTTAGGGTTTGGAAAGGGGCTTCACGCCTTTGAGCTGAGCCTCGGAATCGATGAGAAAATTGGCCGCCGAAGCCACCCGGTCCCCGGCCTTGAGACCCCGCAGGACTTCCACGGCGCCTTCAGCCCGCAGGCCGGTTCGGACCTCCCGGGGTTCGAAGACGCCGTTCCCCCGATCCACATAGACCACTTGGCCCTTGCCCGTATCAATGACGGCGGAGTCCGGGATGGATAGTCGCCTGCCGAGGCCGATCCGGATCTCCACGTTGGTGAACATCTGGGGTTTCAACTGGCCGTTCGCATTGGGCAGGGTCAGACGGACTTTCGCCGTCCGGGTTTCGGCGGAGAAGACGGGGTAGATATAGTCGATCCGGGAAGACCATTCCCGGCCCGGGAAATAGCTGAGGGTGACGGAGACGGGCTGGCCGACGCGCACGGCGGACAGCTCATACTCATAGATGTCGGCGATGATCCAGAGGCGGGAAAGATCGGCCACATCGAAGAGTTTTTCACCGGGCATGACCCTCATGCCGGAAATGGCCATCTTCTGGGTGATGTACCCACTGACGGGACTATAGAGTGTGAGGGTCCGGACGGGCTTTCCCGTTTTTTCGATCCGTTGGATCTGCTCGTCCGAGATATCCCAGAGCCGCAGTCGCTGCCGTGCGGCATCGAGGGTGGCGGAGGCGTCTTTCTCCAGCATTTTTTGCAGGTCCGACGTGGCATCCGGCAATCCGTCCGGCACCGCATGATCGTGACCGTCCTGAGCTTTTTTACCGGTCTGCCGACCGGCCCATTTCAGGGTATTGAGAAATTCCTTCTGAGTCGCCAGAAGTTCGGGACTGTATATATCCGCCAAGGGTTCCCCTTTCTTCACATAGCGCCCCGTATAATCCACATAGAGTTTCTCGATCCATCCTTCGACCTTGGCATTGACCGTGGCCTGGTTTCGTTCGTCCACTTCGATCCGTCCCACTGTGCGGATGATCTTCTGCAGGGGCCTGGCGGTCACCGTGACGGTCTTGACGCCGATGCGTTGCATCTGCTCCGTGGAAAGTTCGATCTGGGGAACTTCTTCCACCTTTTCCTGGTCATCAGGCGCTTTGGACTGCGGGGTTGCAGCGGCCTTGGATTGTGGGGCAGCGGCTTTGGGCGACGGGGCGGCGGCTTTGGGCGACGGGGCGGCGGGCGGCGCCGTGTGCCCGGCATGGCCCTGGGCGTAAAGATTGAGGGGCGTCGAAAAAAAGATTGCCGCTGTTATCAACGCAGTAAAACCTGTAACAGTCATTGAGGAGTGGTTCACTTTTTTGCACCTCCCGATGTCGCTTCCAGACCCTGCGTGATCGCATGGAGTCTCGCAATGGCCTTCTCCCTTTCCGTAAACTGCACCCAATACTGGTTCTCATACTCCAGAAGCGTCTTGACCCGTGAGAGGATCACAATGGCCTCCGTTTTGCCTGTGGCATAGCCCGAGAGGGCCGACTCGACATCTTGGGCGTTTTTGGGGATCAGGCCGTTCTTATACAGGTCCATGAGCTTGTCCGCCGATTTGACCATGGAAAGATTGTCCCGGACGGCTGCGTCAATCATGAGCTTTGTCGCTTCCAGTTCCTGCTTGGCCTGCGCAAGGGCGGCTTTGGCCTCCAGGACGGCCGGTTCCTGTTTCGTTTTGTAATATAAGGGGATATTGATCGCTGAGGCCAGCCCCCACATGTCCTTGTAAATGCCCGTCCGATTGAAATAGCCAGCGTTCACGCTGAAATCCGGAAAATAGTCTTTTTTGGCCAGCGCGACCCTGGCGTTGGCGGCGTCGATCATCTTGTTCCGGGACTTGATTTCAGGCGAATGCTGGAGCGCCGTGTTCACGGCGCCGTCAGCTTCATGGAGAAAGAGCCGATAGGGCAGATTCTCGGGCGGCCTTCCCAGCGGCGCCCCCCCCTGCCGGCCGACCGTCGCCCGCAGCATGGCCTCCAGGGACTGGATCTTTTGACGGAACATGGCCTCTTTTTCGAGGAGCATGTATTTCTCCGTCTGGGCCATGAGGACCTCCTGCTGCATCACCTTCCCGGTGCTGTACCGGGCCAGGGCCTGGTCTTCGATGCGGATAAAAATATCCTCCCGATTCTTCAGGAGATCGATATTCTTGTGGGCCAGAAAGAGGTCGTAATAGAGTTCCGTCACCCGTGATACGGTCTTGAGCTTCAAAAGCTCGTACATGGCCTCCTGACTTTCGGCGTCGCGGGCCGCCATCTCGCCTTTCAGGGCGCGCTTGCCGGGGAAGAGAAACTGCTGGGACGCCCCGAACATCCACTGGGAGCCCTGTTCATCGCCGTAGCTATAGCGGTCGAACCCCTCGTTCTGGTATCCGAACGTCAATTGGGGGTCGGGGAGGCTTTTTGCCTGGGGAATCCGCTGTTTCGCCGCCTCGATCCTGGACTGAAAAGCCTGGATTTCGGGGCTGTTTTTCAACGCCTCGCCAACCAGATCATCCAGTTTCAAATCCTGGGCCAGGACAGGCGTCGTCAAAAGCAGCAATATCTGCAAATATAGGATGAATTTCAAGCGGTTACTTGACATCCACATTTAATTTCACCGCCTGCGTCTTTCCCGCCCGCGTAATCTTGACGGTTATGGTCCAGGAACCGGACATGGGGAAATTCAGGTTTGCCACATACTGCCTGTCCCTCAGGCTTGTGCCTGACTTGTAATTCATGGCGGGCATGCCGGGCATGGCGGGCATGCTGTAATCCACCGCGACTCCGGCATCGGTGACATCCTTGCCGCCGGCATCCTTGATTCCGACGGTCATTTTATTCGGACCCGTCACAGGCGGGTTCTTGTCGATGGCAACCAGCACCGTGTAAGGCCCGGCCTTTTTCGTCAGCTCATAGTCTTTGGCATAGGCCAGCCCCACCATCAAAAACAACGCGCAAACAACTAGCACCACTCGCTTCATTTTTATACCCTCCCGATATTGATTCATGTTCACTTTCCTCTTGATAACCTATTCAATCTATTCAGTTTTACACTATACAAACAGTTTTCAATTGTCAAGCGCCTTTTATTTTTCACATTTGTACTTGAATTCTGAACAGGTCTGTCTGCCATAGACATTTGGTGCAACATGCCTTGACTCTCTGATGTTGCAGCAGGCATAGCGCCATGATCATGGGTATGCTGCGGAACGGCGTTGCCAGACCACAAAATCGTTGAGGCGGTCAATACGATAACCAATTGTATTCTCTTACCTAAATTTGACACCGCATAGGCCACCACCCACCCTGAAAATACAAAATACCGATCATTTCCTACCATCCTCGCGCTGCGAGCAGTTGTCCTTCCGGAATTTCAGAGATCTCAAGACCGGGCATTGCGTCGCCAAGATTTATGGATGCCTCAAGAACCTTAACCGGATCTTTATAGTAGGCAGTTGCCTTGACGATAGCACGGGCACGACTTGCCGGGTTAGCCGACTTGAAGATGCCGGAACCGACGAAGACGCCGTCGCAGCCGAGTTGCATCATCAATGCTGCATCTGCCGGGGTGGCAATACCACCGGCGGCAAAGTTGACAACCGGCAATCGTCCCAGTTCACGAACCTGCAAGGCAAGTTCGTAAGGGATACCGTTTGTCTTGGCAAAACCGGTCACTTCTTCCTTGGGCATGTGAAACAGTTGTCTGGTTTCCCTGTTCATTGCTCTCATGTGCCGGACGGCCTCGACAACATTTCCCGTTCCCGCCTCACCCTTGGTCCGGATCATCGCTGCTCCTTCCGCGATGCGGCGCAGGGCCTCTCCGAGGTTTCTCGCTCCGCATACGAAGGGAATGGAAAATTTTATCTTGTCGATGTGGCATTCCTCGTCCGCGGGTGTCAGCACCTCGCTCTCATCAATATAGTCGATTTTCAGCGCTTCCAGAATTTGCGCCTCCACGAAATGACCGATTCTCGCCTTGGCCATCACCGGAATGGTGACGGATTTCTTGATCGCGGCGATCATGGCCGGATCGGACATCCTGGCAACACCGCCGTCTCTGCGGATATCCACGGGAACCCGTTCCAGCGCCATTACCGCCACGGCGCCCGCCTCCTCGGCGATCTTTGCCTGCTCCACGTTGGTCACATCCATGATGACGCCGCCTTTCAGCATTTGCGCCAACTGAACATTCAGTTTATATCTCTCTTGCTGTTCCATGTGATGACTTTCCCTCTATTCCTTGAACAGCCAAGTGGATAGATACCGTTCTCCCGTATCGGGGAGGACGGTGACGATGAGTTTCCCTTGGCTGTCCTGTCTTTTTGCCACTTCCAGGGCGGCCCAGAGAGCGGCGCCGCTCGATATGCCGACCAGGATGCCTTCCTCCCTGGCCAGACGCCTTGCCACACTGCCGGCATTTTCATTGGAAACCATGATCACCTCGTCGATAATCCCCCGGTTGAGCACCTGGGGGACAAAGCCGGCGCCGATCCCTTGAATCTTATGCGGTCCCGGCTGTCCGCCCGAGAGCACCGGCGATGCCTCGGGCTCGACGGCAATAGCCTTGAATAATGCCTTTCTTTTCTTGATCACTTCGGCGACACCGGTAATGGTTCCCCCGGTGCCGATGCCGGCGACGAGGATATCCACCTGGCCGTCCGTATCGTTCCAGATCTCCTCGGCCGTCGTTCTTCTATGAATCTCGGGATTCGCCGGGTTATTGAACTGCTGGAGGATGACTGCACCGGGGATCGTCGCCGCCAGTTCCTCAGCTTTTCTGATGGCGCCTTTCATGCCTTCGACGCCCGGCGTCAGGACAAGCTCCGCTCCAAAAATTTCCAGAAGCTGCCGCCTTTCCAGACTCATGGTGTCCGGCATGGTGAGAATCAGACGATAGCCTTTCGCGGCGGCAACAAAAGCCAGGGCGATGCCCGTATTGCCACTGGTAGGCTCGATGATGACGGCACCATGTTTCAGTAGTCCCTGCTTTTCGGCGTCTTCGATCATGGCTACGCCGATCCGGTCCTTCACACTGGACAAGGGGTTGAAGGACTCCAGTTTCGCTACCAGCCGGGCCTTTGTCCCGGTGGACATTCGATGCAATTCGACGAGCGGGGTCCGTCCGATGGTCTTGGTAATGTCTTCGTATATTTTCATTTTTCCACTCCCTTTCTTTTCGGGCAAGGAGAAAGCTTTTATGAGCCGGTCTGCCCGTTTCCTGCCCGGGATCATTTAATCGTCCTCGTTAGTATCACTCAGACAGCCGCCTGTTTCAGGGCCTGATCGATGTCTTCCTTAATATCTTCCACGTTTTCCAGACCTATGGAGAGGCGGATAAAATCTTCCGTTACGCCCGTTACTTCCTGTTCTTCTTTTGTCAATTGCGAATGAGTCGTGGATGCGGGATGAATTACGAGGCTCTTGGCGTCGCCGATATTGGCCAAGTGCGAAAGGAGCTTGACGGAATTGATGAATTTTTTTCCTTTTTCCAATCCTCCCTTAATGCCGAACCCCACCAGCGCCCCGTAATGACTGCCGAAATACTTTACGGCCAGGGTATGACTGGGATGATCCACCAGTCCGGGATAATTGACCCAACTGACCAGGGGATGTTTTCTCAGGAATTTTGCCACTTCCAAGGCGTTTTGCGAATGCTGTCGCTGTCTCAGGGGCAGGGTCTCCAGCCCTTGGAGAAACAGGAAGGCATTGAAGGGACTAAGAGTCGCCCCGATATCCCGGAGCAATTGCACCCTGGCCTTGATGATGAAGGCCACATTGCCCAGGCCGGGGAAGTTGCCGAAGACGTCCCAGAATTTAAGGCCGTGATAACTCGGGTCCGGTTCGGTGAACTCCGGGAACTTTCCGTTTCCCCAGTTGAACTTTCCCGCGTCAACGATCACCCCGCCGATGGAAGTGCCATGTCCACCGATGAACTTCGTCGCCGATGTGGCCAAGATATCTACCCCATAGTCGATCGGTTTGATCAAGCCGACTCCGACGGTGTTATCGACGATGAAGGGAATTCCCGCCTCATGGGCAATCTTCGCAATCGCTTCATAATCGGGGACATCCAACTTGGGATTGCCGATGCTCTCGGCGTAGATTGCCCTGGTCTTTTTCGTGATCGCCGCTTTGAATGCTTCCGGTTTTTGGGAATCCACAAACTTGACCGTCCGCCCCAGCTTGGGAAGGGTATAGTGAAAAAGCTGATAGGTTCCGCCGTAGAGATTGTCTGCCGAGACGATCTCGTCTCCCACCCGGGTAATGTTCAGGATCGCCAGCGTTTCGGCGGCCTGTCCCGAGGACACGGCCAACGCGCCCGTCCCTCCTTCGATGGCGGCGATCCTTTTTTCAAAGACATCCGTTGTGGGGTTCATGATCCGGGTATAAATGTTGCCGAATTCCTGAAGGCCGAAGAGGCTTGCCGCATGGCCCGTGTCTTTGAAGACATACGAGGTCGTCTGATAAATAGGTACGGCCCGGGCGCCGGTCGTAGGGTCGGGACTCTCCTGTCCCGCGTGTAATACCAATGTTTCCAATCTTCTTTCCGTCATTTTCTTTTCCTCCTGTGTTTTAATTTGTTTGTTGTCAAAAAATAAAAAACCCACCAACTGTTGCGTATCGCTTCCGGTGGGTGGGTTTCGTCGTCTTGTATAACTACTATGACTGTTGTTGCTAGTGAATTACATAAACGAACCTCCCCAGTTCCGGCGGCGGGTATGCATCGGACAACACATCATCATGGGCAGGCGGGCAGGGTCTTCGTCTTCACGAAGACCCTGTCTCGCTGTAGTGACTCTCTGCAAAGTTAAATGATCCTTCATGGTTTCGTTAACCGCACCTTGTACGGCCTTTCACTGATAATTTCACAAAATCAACCAGGAAACAGAATGTCTACTGTTTTAATGGGAATAGTAGATAATTCATTAAAAAGTTTTTGTCAAGAAAAAAATGCAATCGTTCAAAAAAAATTTCTCGCCGAATAATCTCTTTGCCAACTCAAAAAAGCATAGCGTCCATTGATGCAATGCGTCAACCTGCGGTCACATATCCATGGGGCATATTGTTATTGACATGTTCCTTGGGATTGTCTATAAGCTCGCCGTTACATTATGCTTTTTCTGGATGGATTAAGAGTGAAATCAATGAGTTATTTATTGTTATTCTTCACACCGTTAATATGAGGCGCTGACAGAGAACCCGGGTGGTTCTCCGTACAACGCCGTCCTGCCGTTTTTCCGCCCTTGGCCGATTAGCCTCCTGCTGGTCATGTCGCGGTGAATGCGGCATGGCAATATCAGGAGGTAGAATTGGTTAATCAGCATCCAGACCTCTCTAATTATTTAAACAAAATCAAGGACTTTTTCCATAAGGGCTGGTCTATCCCCGGCCCTACCGGATTATCCGTTATTGAAAGCGCCATAGCATTTAGAATGCGATGCGTATTTATATCAAAATTGGAAAGGAGAATGTGTTTTATGAAAAAGTGGGTTATCTTGGTTGCGCTAATGCCTGTTTTAACCTTGGCTGCGTGCGCCGGAGTGGGGACATCACCCAAAGGTCTGGAAACGCCGATTGAAAAGGCGTCTATGATACTCGGCACCGATGTCAAAAGCGGCGGCTATAAGTTGATTGATGCGGAAACCTTAAACAAGTGGCTGACCGAGAAAAAGGGAATGATTTTGATCGATTCTCACCCGAAAGAGGATTACGACAATGCCCATATCAAAGGGTCGATCAATTGCCCTATGCCAAAAACTGAAAAAGAATTAACCCCTTACAACAAAAAGACGATACTGGCTGCTGCGGGAGCGGATAAAGAAAAGACGATCGTTGTCTATTGCGGATTCACGGCCTGCCGAAGGAGCCATTGGGGAGCAAAAATCCTGGTAGAGAACGGATATAAAAATGTCTATCGTTACCCGGGCGGCATTACGGGATGGCTGGAATATGGGTATCCTGCCGAAGTGAAGTAATGACCGCTTGAACTTCAGGGGCGTCCGGGCCGATCTGTAAGCTGACAGATCGGCCTAACGCACCTAATAATTCACGTATGTAATTGACCTTCCCCCCGGAAACTGATCCATTTTCAATTGGAGTCCTTCCTGATAAAGAAAAACCATACAAGGGAGGACAGCGTAATGAAAGGGAAGCGATTTTCACTGGAGCAGATCATCAGGATCATC
>Ga0247841_10000681_pt1 | contig 85676 bp, 87 predicted proteins | sample LaCruzMarch2015__2_FD_192410 | JGI IMG/M metagenome (GOLD analysis project Ga0247841, IMG submission 192410) | Freshwater microbial communities from meromictic Lake La Cruz, Castile-La Mancha, Spain - LaCruzMarch2015_18m | ecosystem: Environmental > Aquatic > Freshwater > Lake | place: Spain... | reverse complement strand
GAATCTTATTGACCTGCAAAGCCCCGCCTGGTTCCCGCTCGCGCTCAAGGATGACTGAATCTGGATGATGTGCGGCAAACGTAAGCCCGCTTATGCCGCCCCCCAGCACTCCCACAGAGGCATTTTTCATCAAGCGTTTATCCGTGCTTGGGGTTTAAATACCATCAGCCGTTGAACCACGAAGAAAAGGCTACTTTTTCCAAAACAGGGTCCTTGAAAGGAAGAACGCGCCTGGCGAGTTTGCAAGCATGGTGCCCCCCCTTATGAGAAGAACGTATGCGACCGCGACTTCGGGCGCGACCCCCAAAAGGGACATGCTCACAACGGCGCTTCCTTCCGAAAGCCCAAGGCCGGCAATGGTCGGAATGGGGACGAATTGGAATATCGTTATCAAAGGCTGGAGAACCATAAACGCCATCACGGGCGGCACCGCCAGGTTTTCAAGCCGTATCCCGAGCGCCGCTGCAAAAAGGAAGCATTCGATGCCCTTGATCAGGAACACGAAAACTGAAATTGCGACTATCGGAAGCGCGACCGATGCGACCTTTTGCCTGTGCGCCTGCATTGTTGCTACAAAGCCGCATGCTTCCGGCACCAGCGGAATGAACGAAAACGCCTTCGCAAACGATACGAACGGCGGATAGAAGAGGGCAAGCCACATGGCGGCGCAGAAAGAAAGCATCATGCCGACGCCCACCCAGAGGAAGACCGAATTCTGCGAGATTAACGGCATGGCCGAGGCGACCAGGAGGATTGCCGCGGTGGCGCCTGCCGCTTTCAGGAAAAACTCGACCATCTGGGGCGCCACGATTGTGACCATCCCCTTGTCGGCAGGAATCCCCGCGAGCCGCGAAAGTATCACAGGGGTGATGAAATATCCCGCCCGGCCCGGCGAAAAGTCCGAAGCGAAAAGCCCCCCCATGTTTGATTTGAGCGCATCCATGAAGGAGATTTTCTCGCCGAGTGCCGCCAGGATAAGGCGAATGCGGTAAGACATCAGAAGAGTGGTGGAGAAATAAACCGCAATTGCCGCAAGGAACAGCGGAACGTCCGTCTTGGAGATTATCCCGATAAGCCTGCCGATGTCAACAAACCAGCACATTGCCGCCAAGACAAGCGCGGAGAGGATAAGCTCTGGCAGCCTGAAGCCCTGCCATTTGCCGATTGCCATGGCGTTTTCTTGACAACAAGGATTTTAATTGCGCGGGAGCCCCGAGTCAGGCACAGGAGGGGAGATTTTCAGAAGCCTGCGAGCAAGGAATTGCCAAAAAAGAACATGCGCCATTCCAATTCGCAGCACTTAGGAAAGGGGCGCCGCCAGAATAGCCGCTCTTACAATCGCACCAGCAGAGTGGTCCGGTACAGCCGCTTTCCGTTCTTTTCGCCTGCAAGCTTTTCCGTCCTCACAAAGCCGAGCTGATTCGCGTTCAGCGCGGCAATGGCCTCGTTCCGGCTTCCGCAGTAGATGTCTATTCCTTCCTTGAGCTCGTCTATCTTCGGTATGAAGCTGCGCGACTCGATTCTTTTCACAAGCCGCTCGCCCGTCCGGACTATCTTATCGACTTCCCCCCTCAGCTGTATTATCGCCTCGAAATATTGCGAACCTGCCCTGCCGCAGACAGTACAGACTGATTTCCCGATTAGCACCTCGACGGGCTGCTTCATCCTTCCCAAAGGGGTGTCATATTCGATTGTTCCCGTCTTCTCATCGAAGAGCGCATCGCAGCCCTTAAGCTTCAGAAGCCTTGCCACTTCCTGCCCAAGCGTGGCGTCCTTCTTTTTCCTTCCCTTGTCTATGATGGAATTGCATTTTTGGCATACCGTTATCCGCACGGGCAGAAGCGGCTGCACTTTAGAGCGCGCGCATTCCATGCAAAGCTCGCCGTAGAACTTTGCATCCGAATCGGCTTTTCCGCATATTGGGCAGAATCTTGCCATACGGACTCTAGCGGAGATACTTATATATAACCGTATTCATCGAATAGCACCCATGGACGACGAAGAAAAGGACAGCCAGACAGCGGCAAATTCCGAAATCCGCTTCATGACGCTCGAGCTTATGAAACTTGCCCAAAAATCGGGAAAGCCGTTTAGCCAGGTGGCGGCGGAATACATGGAAAACACGTGCCTGCTCCAGGAGCTGATAATGGGGAGCGAAAGGGGTGTGAAATCTGCCGTAAAGCGCGGCTCCCTCTCAAAACAGAAATGAGTGATTTTCCGCAGGTGCGGCTTTCGTGCAGGAAGGCGGCCGCACGCAGGATGCCTTGCAAGGGTGCGCTATGCAAAAAGCAAAAAAGGACGCTCTCGCGATTTCAAAATACTTCGTGTCGTTGCCCCACCCTGCAAAGACGACGTTGATGATGCTGGCGGTTTCCTTCCTTTTCGGGATATTATTCGCAATCGCAAAGGGGCGGGGGCTCACCCCGATGGGCCTGCTGGCGTTCGGCTTTGAAGGGATGCTGATTCTCGCAGTGCCCGCCCTCCTGTCGTCATCCGTGCTTTATCTCACCAGAAGAAAGGCGGTTTTCCGCAGGGCGGTTTTCCTCGGGCTTCTCACGATGACAATCTACGGGCTGTTTTATCTGTTGTCTTTTTCGCTGTCTGCCATATGGCCGCCCGCGGCGAATATCATATTCGTTGGCTTCGGAGTTTCTTTTGTGCTCTGGTATTTCATGCTCCTTTTGGCATTCGATTTCCGCAAGAGCGCATTTATTTTTGCAACCATGCAGATGATTCTTTTCTCTGCGGCGTTTCTCATCTGGAGCGGCTCGCCTTCCACGCCTGATGCCGCGGACCTTCTCCTGAAGGTATGCCTCTCGGCATTCGTCTTCCTTTCCGCGCTTTACGTGATGTTCTTCCTGATTTCCGCCCCGATGAAAAAGAACCTCGGAGTATCGAGCATGGATGCCGTTTCGATGTTCCTATCCCAGTGGCTTTATGGCGAAAAGGACCTGGAGGAGGCATTCGAATGGCTGGGCGAGGACGTGCAGACGCTGGTGTGGGCCGGCAGGTTTTCAGGAAAGGATTGCGATACCCTGTTCGTTGTCCCGTACATACACTTCGGCCCGTTTGGCAATTTGGGCGGAAGCGAATTCACTTCAATGATTTCGGACGCGCTCTCGGAAGGCAAGAAGAAGAACGTGTTCGTGTTCCACGGCACCGCGACGCACGACTTCAACCCGGTCTCTTCGAGCGAAATAGGCAGCGTGGTGTCAGCCTGCCGCCGCGCGCTTTCGCATGCGAAACTTGAAAGCGCAGCGCTTTCGATTCTCTCAAACAGATGCGGCAGCGTAACCGCGTCCGCGCTGATGATAAACAAGTCGGCATTCATTTCCTATACCCGGGCCCCTGCGACAACAGAGGACATAAACCTGGGATTGGGAATGGCGCTTATGGAAAAGGCAAAAAAATACTGCTCGTCCGTTTGCGTGGTTGACCAGCACAACGCAGAGACGGGGGACATCTCCTCGGTTGAGATAGGCAGCCCCATATCGTTTGAAATGCTTGACGCCACGGATGGGCTCTTCTCAAAGCCCAAAAAGCAGTCGTCTTTCCTTTTCGCCTCGTCATCCCGCCAGCTTTCGCTTGACACCATAGGAAAGAACGGCATCAAGCTTGCGCTCTTTTCGCAGGGCAAAAAGCTAAGCGCGCTCCTCCTGATAGACTCGAACGGCGTAACGCCCGAGTTCCGCGAGGAAATAAACGGGCTGTTGGGCATGCTTGGCAAGGAAAACGGATTTGCCTGTTCGGGGGAAGTGATGACGACCGACACGCACCAGATAAACAACGTCAAAGGCGTGCTTCATCCTCTTGGCACCGAACGCAGAAGCGATGTGCTTTCGGCAATACGCGCCGTTTTCACCGAGGCCGTCGGAAAGCTTGAGCCTGTGAAGTTCGGCTGTTCGGAGGAGCGCTTCGGCATACGCGTGTTCGGAACGGGGCAATCCACGGAAATAGCCTCGACAATAAACGCGGTTGTAGCGATACTGCGCCTTGGCTTGCCGCTAATCCTTGTTGCGAGTGCCGCAATTCTGATGTGGGCATTGGCGAAGATTTAATCTTCGCCAAGACTTTGTGCTGCGGCACAAAGAAAATGGCGAAAATCTGATTTTTGCCGGACTTGAAGCAGCAGCACAAGGAAGATGGCTGAAATTTAGTGAAATGCTATCCTACTTCGCTTCCGCTCTTCTCTTTCTTCAATCCGAAATCGGCAAGCGAAGCCTTGTACCACGAGCCGTATTTCTCGGTAGCCTGCTCCTCAAGTGGCTTGCTGTTTGAGACCGCGAATTTCACGTCGTCCGCCAAGATGCATTTCCGCCCGTCTGAAACCGCGATGTCGCCAGCCATCTTCACAACGCCTGACAAAAGCCTTAGGCGCAAAGTCAGGCCAAGCACGCCATCTATCTCCTTCGCCTTCCTCCGCGAGTAGGCGATAACTTCGCAAATCGCGCCGGCATCGGCATGCGGAATCCTGCCGTCCCGGATTATCTCCTGCGCCATGAACTGCGCAACCTTCATCCGGTTTCCTTCGTTGTCATCCATATGGGTATTCATCAATAGCTCATACCCGTTGCCCACTATTCTTGAGCGGAGAGGGGGCAGTATATGCTGAAGGTCGTTGATGTTCGCAGCCGCAACCAGCATGAAATCGGAAGGCACGCCGTCCACGCGGACTGCGGAGCCTGTTGAAGACGGGTTCCGCCCGGCAATGGGATATTTTTTGTCCTGCATGGCAGTCAAAAGCGCGCGCTGCAGTTTCCCAAGCGCGGAGAGCTCGTCTATGAAAAGCACGCCCTCGTGCGCGTCATGCACTGCGCCCGGCACCACACGGGTGTATGGGAGCGAGCCTATCTGCGGGTGCGAGCCATATGGGTCGTGCCTAACGTCTCCAAGAAGCTCGGTCTCGGAAGCGCCCGTAGCCTGCACGAACATCGGCCTGTCTATCTGAAGAAGCACCTTGAACTGGGTTTTGCTGTTCATCTGCGCCATTTTTGAGAGGTCTTTCTGCGTAAGCATGGCGATTTTCGCCCCGCGCCTCTCAAAAACAATCAGCTCCTCCTTTCCATCCACTATCCTTGTGGTATTCACCCTGTCCTCCCTCTCGGGCATCGCGCTTCCCACAAGCAAATCCTCGAACGGGCCGCGCACTCGCCTGTACTTGTCCGCGCCGCATGAAAAACAGGAGGAGGCATCAGGGCTTGAAAGCCTCGCGCACCGCCTGCAGCGAAAGCCCAGCTTCTCCGAAACAAAACCCGGAACTTCGTGGGGCTCGATAAGCACGCCGATGGATTTCTGCTCTGTTTTTTTCGGCTGCGGCGCCCGCACCTGCACGATTGGCCTTTCCGGCTTTTCAGGATTGTGGATGATGATGACTTCCTGCTGCGGCTTCGGGAGGGTGGATGCGATCGCCTGCGCGAGCATGCTTTTTCCGGTGCCTGGCGGGCCGACAAGAAGAAGATGCCGCCGCTGCTTTCCGACCAGCCGCCCCATCCGGACTGCCTCCTCCTGCCCTATTATCTGCAGGAGAGGGTCGGAAGGTATCCGTACCTCTGAGGTTGACGTTATGCTCTCCAGCCTCTCTTCCACACCGGCCATGGATGAAGATAGGGGGTGCGAGTATATAATTCTTGTTTGCCCATCTTCAATCGGTGGTCGAATGGTTTCGCTCAAGAAGTATGTGCTTTGCAAGTGCGGCGCAAGCAGCTTTTTCAATTTCGATTCTGACATGGCAGTTGAGGAAATAACGGTTTCCGCGCGCTGCTCATCCTGCGGCGCAACCATACATGTGAGCGTTTCCGCGCTTCTTTCAGCTCCGGCGCAGCAGCCCCAATCCCAGTCCCCGGGCCAATCCGGGCAGTCCGGGGCGCAGGATGCCATCCGCGAGGCGCACGAGCCTTCCATGCTTGACAATATGGATGCGGAAACAAAAGAGAATGTCGAGCAGGCAGTGAAGGATTTGTTCGGGTGAAGTTTCAGCATGTTTTATATCCGCTTCCATCAGAATCTTCCCTTGTGAGGTGGAGTTATGGTGAATGCGCTTGTTTTTAGGAGATTTCATCAGACAAATGACACAGGAGGCTGCCGTACCCTGGAGAAACTAGACAGCAGTCTTTCACCCGCCACCCAGAAAATAATCGGGCACATCGGCACTCCCGATTTTAATAGGGTAATCGAGTCGAATATACACGACGTGGCTTGCGCAAAATCAGCGCCAATATTCGCCGAGCTTTTGACAGGCATCTACAAAAAATCAGGCGAGGCTGCGCTTGACACAGCGGTTGCCGCATTAAACAAGCCGGCTCGCGAGTCAAAACAAAGGATTGACCGCGAAGATAACGTTCATGATGAATCCTCTGTGGCATTTGCAAAACTCTTGCTAGGGGTTGCCAAAAATACCGATTACGATTCTGTCCCCCTAGTCAAAATAATTAGTTCTATAATTGACATGGATCTTCTAGGGAAAAGTTATGCGAATATAGAAAGACCGCCGAAATGTTTTGCAGACATAGGATGCTATTTTATGGGGGGCAATTATGCCGAGCCCCTAAAACAGCTCGCAGAATACGCTCAGAAGCAAAAATCCCCAGAACTGGTGCTGAAAGCAGCAAGCGCTTATATCTGGGTTTTCAACATCATGAAATCCAAACCCGATCCAGAATTCGGGCGCGGGTGGTACATCGATGTGCTGACCAATTTAAGAGATGGAATAGCTCGAAACACATTGACTGAGAAACGCATTGATGAGATAGTCCACCCGCTGTCTCGTGCCATATGGGCAGATGCAGATTGATCCGTTCAGATTCCAAGCGCCTTCCCGACATCCGCGGCAGTCTCAATCACCACATCCGGTCGCTCGGAAGATGAAATGTGCTTCAAATCCTCTCGCTTTGCAATCCCGCTTAGCACGAGGATGGATTTCATGCCCATCTTATTTGCCATCCTAATGTCAATGTCCAGCCGGTCGCCCACAAATGCCGCTTGTTCCGGCTTTATCTTGTGCGCGCCAAGAAGGGCATCCATAAGGTAAGTGGAAGGCTTTCCAAGCACAATGTCCGGCTCTTTTCCAGCGGCATAGGCAATCGCAGCGGCAATTGCCCCGCTTCCAGGCGACTTTCCAATTTCGGTCGGATAGCTTGGGTCGGCGTTTGCAAGTATGAATTTTGCGCCTGCTTCGATGTTCCTGACCGCCATGTCAAGCTTCTGATAAGTAAAATGCCTGTCTAGCCCAACGACCACCAGCTTTGCCCCCTCGCCATCAATCAGCTTTGCTCCAACCGCCTCAAGCTCGTCTTTGAGCCCCTGCTCGCCGACAACATAGGCTGGCTTTCCGGAGCTGTATTTTTCCTGCACGTATTTTGCGCAGCCGAATGCGGCAGTCATTATCTCATTCCCCTTTGCGCTTATTCCGTGCCCTGCCAGGCTCTTTATGTATTCCGCGCGGCTTTTGGTGGCATTGTTGGTGAGGAAAAGCACGCGCGTTTTCTTTTGCAGCCGGTATATTTCGCGTGCCACCCCTGGCACGCCATGCGCTCCTCGGTAGATGACGCCGTCCATGTCGAATATCACTGCTTTAGGAACTGCCATGCCTTCCATTTCGTCATCACGCTTTTTATATTGTTCGTAGCCGTTTTTGAGCATTCGTGGGTGATCAGATGCAAGCATTCAGGACTCAAATCAAGCGGGACAAGGACACTGGATTTTCCGGGCATGGCAACAACGCCCATGCCAAACCAAAGCTCAAGCTAAGCCACCATGGCCTTGCGCTTTTGGAGAGGATAGAGAAAAAGGCCGGCTTTGAAACAAGAAAGCACATCGAAGAATCGCTCAACCGCTACTTTGACGGCAAATTGAAGACAGAAATCGCCGCGGATCGTCTGGATTGCGCGCTCAATACGCTTGGAGAACTTTCAGGGTATGCCAAGGTAACAGCATCTGATTTAGTTGCCGCTGCGGATTTTCTCGAAGCCAACCGGTTTGGTGGCAGGAATGTGGAACACCGCGGGCAAGGCATGGGCTGCCCGCTAAGCCCAATCCGCATGATTGGCGGTTATAGCGCAGTGTTCATCCCTACGCCTGACATCCAGGTGGTTTCGGAGCGGCTCATTGATGCAGTTTTTAATGGCCGCCCTGTTTCAGAAGAAATAGAAAATTTCAAGAAAGACGAGTTCGAATCCTCTTTGAAAGACGGCATTAACAGAATTGAGCGGCTCGCCGGAAAAGAGGCGGCAGGCCATGCCCGTCAGTCTCTCTTGCGCTACTATGGCTTGGACGTTTCCGGGCACTCTTGCGAGAAAATCGCCAAAGGGGTTCTTGATGCGCTCTTGGAAATTGCAAAGCACGCCCCAAAAGAGGTGGCGCTTGCAACCGACTACCTTGAGAGCATCAGGGGACTGAAGGACGAGCAAAACAGCCCAACTGTCATATCCCGCGCCAATCTTCTTGCCTGTGCCGCGGCGTCCGGCAGCAAAGCAGTAAAGCGCGAAATCGCAAGCTTTGAGAGGCAGAACAACCCTGAACTCAGGCACGGCTTATGGCAGAGGATTCTCGGGTTCTTTCACCTAGAATGACGCAGCCATCAGCATCTTCTCGCTGCCGCTCGAAGTCTGGCAAAAATCACCGGATTTTTTCCATCCACTTCTCACTTCGTTTGAAGTCTGGCGAAAATTATATTTTCGCCATATGCTCCGCATACCCCTGCAAATCCAACAGCCCATGCCCGCTCAGGTTGAACACGATGACCTTTTCCTCGTTCTTCTCCTTGCACATGAGAGCAGTGTCTATCGCAGCCGCTATCGCATGCGAGCTTTCAGGGGCAGGTATTATTCCCTCCGTCCTTGAAAAAAGCATCGCGGCGTCGAATACCTTTTCCTGCCCGTATGAAACCGGCACCACCTCTCGCGAGCTTACAAGCGCGGAAACAGTCGGCGCCATACCGTGATACCTCAAGCCCCCGGCGTGAAGCTCAGGCGGCACAAAATCCTTTCCGAGCGTGTACATCTTCAAAAGCGGCGTCATGCCCGCAGTGTCTCCATGGTCGTACCTGTAATCGCCCTTTGTGGTAGATGGGCAAGCAGTTGGCTCAACTGCAATGAATTTCGCGTCATTCTTCCCTTTTTTCTTCTCGTAAATAAGCGGGAAGGAAATCCCTGCAAAATTGCTCCCTCCCCCGATGCACCCAATCACGTAATCCGGCTTTTCCTCAGCCATTTCAAGCTGTTTGCTCACCTCCTGCCCTATCACAGTCTGGTGCAGCATCACGTGGTTGAGCACGCTTCCAAGCGCGTATTTCGACTTTCCTTCCTTGTCGCCGACAACCGTTTCTATGGCCTCGCTTATCGCAATGCCCAAGCTACCCGTGTGCTTTGGATTTTCCGCGCGGATTTTCCTTCCGAAAGTTGTGCATTCGCTTGGGGAGGAATGCACGGTTGCGCCGTACGTTTCCATCATTATTTTTCTATATGGCTTTGATGCAAAGCTCGAGCTCACCATGAACACTTCGCACTTTAGCCCGAAGAGCGCGGATGCATAGGCAAGCGAGGCGCCCCATTGCCCTGCGCCGGTTTCGGTCGCAAGCTTTTCCACGCCCTCTTTCTTGTTGTAATACGCCTGCGCAATCGCAGTATTCGGCTTGTGGCTTCCGCACGGGTTGAGCCCCTCGTGCTTGAAGTATATCCTCGCAGGAGTCTTCAGGTGTTTCTCAAGCCTTTTCGCCCTAAAAAGCGGGGATGGCCGCCCCATTGAGAGAAGCGCGTTTCGTACCTCCTCCGGTATTGCGACAAACCTTTCCTGCGACATTTCCTGGCATATTATTTCCTTGGGGAAAATAGCCTCAAGCGCAGAGGGCCCGACCGGCTCCATCGTCCGCGGGTCCAAAGGCGGCGCAAGCCCGCCTGCGATATCGGGCAGTATGTTGTAGTAGCTTCTTGGCACGTCGTTTTCATCCAGCAGTATTTTTTCGAATTCCACACATATCACCTAGTTTATCGCTATTCTTGAAAGCGCGCGGTAGGCAGTCATGTGCGACACGCCTATGGCATCCGCCGCCCTCCTCACGCTGAGCCTTTCAACAAAAAGAAGCCTCACAAGCAAGGAAAGCTTCCGCTCATCCATCTTTTTTCTTCCGTCAGAATTAGCCTTAGCATCGCCAGCTACATCTCACGCTAGGGGAACTCGGTCTAAAGGATTCTGTTTTGCTTTCCATCCATTCCACCTCCGTGACAGGTTATTTTCAGTAGCCTAGTTGAGATATGAAATATTTATAAACGATTGTAACAAAGTCTTCTCATGAAGAAAAGGATCACGAAACTCGAGCACGAGATTGCAGAAATAAAAGACAGGAACGCCCGTGTCGAGAAGGACAAGGCGTGGGAAATCTCAAAGACCAGGAAGACGATAATATTCCTGGCGACATACGCCTGCATCGCGCTCCTTCTTTATGTGGTTGGCGTTCCCGACCCTCTGGTGAACGCCCTTATCCCGGCGGTGGCATTCGTGCTTTCCACCCTCACGCTGAGTTTTGCGAAAGACTTTTGGGAAAAGAACGTTTACGGGAATTGAGGCGGCTGCCAACAACCCTATTTAAACGTTTTGTAGGTAATCAAACCTCGTCCCGCCATAGCTCAACCTGGTAGAGCGCTTGGCTGTAGAAAAGGGCACGGCAGTCGGCGATTGTGCTGGCAGTTATCAAGATGTTGTGTGTTCAAAAACCCTTTTTGCCAAGGGGAAGAAGTAAAAAGGCTGTGAATAAATCACACTGGCGGGACATATATTCCATCCAATTCGCGCTGCGGCGCAAATTGAATATCTGGCAGGACTGTGGTCCTGCTGTCCGACCAATCTGCTTCGGCAGATTGAACATCCGGTCGAACGGAGTGCCGTTCGACCATCCGGCCAAATCCTTCGGCATCGTCTTTCAGACGATGTCTGATGCGTTTGCGTTTCGACGCAAAATGCACATCGGATTTGATCGTGCCTCGATGGTGTAGTGGTTAGCATCCCAGATTGTCGATCTGGTGACCCGGGTTCGAATCCCGGTCGGGGCGCTTGTTATATCCGAGGTAAATCTGCAAAGAAGCATTGCAAAAACGAGAAACGTTCAGATTGGCTTTTTTGGCATTATTATACGTATCTTTATTCAGGCTCAAAGTCACTTTTATTTTGTGTTTACTTATCGGGAGGAAGGGTCTTGCCATGTCCGAATTTCCAAAGTCAAACATAAAAGTATACACCCTTACAGGTTCATAGAACATCTGTTATACGAACATCGCTTTGTGGCAGGATTGCCACGTCGGGCTGAATGTGGAGTGTTTTATGAACAACGCCCACCGACAACTCGAGCTCCGAGGCTATTGCCCGGATGGACTTGCCTTGCTTCCGGGCTTCGATTACACGCTTCCTGTGCCATCCTGAGAGGGGTTTTCTTCCCCACCTACCATTCGTCGCCTTGAACCTCACAATGCCTGTTTTGATGGCTTTCTTTTGCTTGGTGAGGTAATAGGCGCCGAACCATGTCATCATGAACTGCATGACTTCTGAAAACTCGTTGTCACTGGAAAAAATAGGTTCGGACACACTGATGAATGTCACGCCTTCACGCTTGATGCCCTGCAACAACTCGTTGACCTTGAAAGGGTTTTGCCTGCTGAAGCGATCCACTGAGAAACAGATTAAGCCCTGTGCCTTCCCTGCCTTCAAGGCTGCATCGAGCTGCTTCCCGGCAGGTCGCTGCCATATTACCGTGTCACCTGACACGCCGTTGTCGATGAACTCACCGACAACCTCGTGCTTATAGAGTGCAGCGAAGTTGCGGCAGGCAAGCAACTGCGATTCAGGGTTCTGACCCATGTCATCAGTCGAACACCTTGCATAAACGAAGACCTTCACACCAACACCTCACTGCACTACTGCAATTACTTCTTTCGCATCTTCCGAACCCTTTTCTTATTCCAATATCCGCTTTTGCAATTCGGGCAGAACAACGGGGTTATCTTCGTTGCCCATTTGTGTGTGCAACGATTGCAGCGAACTATTCTTAGAACCATACACATATTATGCACCATCATACTTATAATACTATCTGTCGTCGTAGAATGGATGAAGTGGGGCGTATCGTTCCAAAAAGGTTAATGCCTGCATTTTACTCACCCACCACAAAAAATTTCAACCCAAATTCCATTTTTCCCAGACTCGCGGTGTCATTGGTCGTCGTATCGCCTCGACCCGAGCAGGGTTTTCATTCAAAGGGGCAGACCCGGTGGAACTCCGAGCCATGCCACATTGCAGTGTCAACGGAGTGAAATCCGCCCGGACACCATCCTTGCCTTCCACCCCTTATCGGCACAGAAGTCGGCGAACCATTCGCGCTGACTTACTGGAATTATAGTGCACACCGTGTTGGCATCGTCGGAAATCTCATAGATGCAGCCGTCGGGGATTTGCGCCAAGAGCTTCGTGTGCCTGCCGTCGCCATCGTCACGGACTATGCCGAACAGGGTCACGGCGTGGGTTGACATTGGTCGCAGCGGTGCATTGCTGCTTCCGCTTGCGGCTCGCATCGTGGACACAACCTCGCCGAGCGAATTGATCAGCTCGTTTCTCCGAAGTGCCCTCTCGGCTGTGCTGACAAGCCGCTTCTCCTTTTCACAGGTGGTTTCTATTTTGTCCGGGTTCCTTTTCAGAAATATTTTGTTCATATCTATCACCTCAACCAAAAGTCACGTGGTCGCCAAGCGAGGCGGCAGCGTGTGGGAACTGCTTTTTAACGGCGTTCAGGAACTCCTCCGAAGTCCGTTCGGGAATCAGGTATTGCCTGCCGTCGACGAGTGCTATTCTATAATTTCGGACAGTGAAATTAATCCGATCCTGAAAGACACTGCCGGGCTCACCGAGAAAGCCGACAAGGTAGGCATCAAGCCTGCACAGCGTCGTGTGGCTGTCTATCACACCGGACATTGACTGCCGGAACTGCAACGCCTGCCTATCGACAAGTTCGCAGATTTTCGTGTGCTGCACATCGGCAGCCGATTCGAGTTCATTTTTGCTTATCATATCATTTCCTCCTTTGATTTTTCCGTTTCTGTTTGCCGCCAAGGCGGAGTATCCCGGGAAAGAACGCGACCATTTCGACGCAAAAAGATTGTGTCCACTTGGAGCATCGGCAGGTGCACGAGTTTGTTCCTTGGGAGTATGAGCAACAGCTTGTCATTCGTGATGTCACCGAAAACACCGGAGATTGAGTCTCCGGCTTTCATGTTCACCGTGATGAGATAGCCGCAGTATGGTTTCAAGCCGTCGTTATTCATTGGAAATCACCTTGGAAGATTTTACTTTCTCACTACCGGAGGCGGCAGATCTTGACGGCTTTCCTGAGGAAGACGGAGGTGCATCGAGTCGCGCCTCCGGTGTGAGTGGGGACACGAGCCTGAGGTTTCTGCCGTCAAGCGGTGTGTCGCTTCGGAGATAATTCAACGTGAAGCCTGCCGAGTCCTTCAGTTCCGGGAAAAGCATTTTCCCGAACTTGCAGAGAAGTTCAATCTCCCGAATCTTCGCGGCAATCATTTTTTCCCTTGTGTATATGTTCATTTTTCCTGTTCCAGTGCCTTCGAGCAGGTCGTTGAACTCGTTCCGCAGCAGGCTCAGAAGCTCGAAGATTTCCGACTTCACAAAGGTGTTGTAGTCGTCGACGGACATCAACATTCGATAAAATTCAAGCGCAGTCCTGTAATTCACTTTACATTGGACTGTTGCGAACTCGAAGCGTTGCCGTGTCAGGAGCCTGACGAGTGCCTTCACACCTCCCTTGCCCTTGCCTTTCACCGAGCCGCCCTTGCTGCATAGTTGCAAGTGTCTTTCCCGGTCATAGCTGCTGTGCTGTGCGTCGAATGGCTGTAATTTTTTATAGAGCAAAGTTTTCCTTGTTTTATCCTCGGTGGATGCCTGTTCAGTGGATATTTGCCCTTCGATAGGCTCGGAAAGCTCCATCTGGTGTTCGATGGTTTTCATGTGGATACATCTCCTTCGGGTGCTGTACTGTGCACCGTTCTGCCTGCCTCTTTGAGCATGGCAAGCCTTGCAGCGAGATCTTCAGGGTTGCAGTAGCACAGCCCGGCATCAGTGGTTATGGCGATCCGCTTGCCTGGGTTCACAGGTGGAGGTTGCCTTTCGTTGGAAGTTTCGGCAAGCGTTGTTTCACCGGTTGTTGGAAGCACGAAGCGGAATGGAGAGTGATTTGTCTTTCCAGTTCCGATGAACTTCCTTTCTTCCTTAAGCTGCTTGATAGCCTCGTCAAGTGTCCTGCCCTTCCCGAACTCACCGGTCAGTTCTGCTGTGGTTATGTCAGCCCGTCGGTTGTTCTGCACCAGCCAGTCGATGATGGACTGTGTCAACTTCTGCACAGCTCCGGCGTGTTCCTCCACTTCTCCAAGGTCGACGAAGCGGATCGCGTCATCAGTGTATTCAATCCTCAGATGGCGAGAGGGAGCCTCACACCCCCACTTGGAGCCTACGTGGTGCACGATGACTTCGTTCTTCTTCCGCAGCCTGTCAAGCATCACAATGCTGCCCGGCATGGCGAACATATCGGAGCTGCCTCGAATCGAAGCGAAGTCAGCACCTTGTTTGAAGCCGTTCTGATTCGGTTTTCTATTGTGATGAATCAGGATGAACGAGACACCACACTGCTTCATTATGGGAACAAGAACCTCGTTGTAGAGCTTGGAGACCTCACCGGAATCATTCTCGTCGCCGTCAAAACCTCGCCTGAGCGTGTCAATAACCACGAGCTGCAACCCGAACTTCACGACGGTGTCACGAAGCATTGCATCATCTGAGAGGGAGAAGCCCAAAGGCTGAGAAAACAGGATGAAGTTCTTGTCGAGCAGTGTCTTTTCTTCCGGGGAAAAATCAAAAGAAAGAGCCCGAATCATCTTTACAGTGTGGGCGATTGAATCCTCAAGGTCGAAAAATCCGATTTTTTGCTGTATTGTTGGATGCCCGGAGTAGGTGTTGCGCCCAACAGCGATTGCCACACAGTTGGACAACACCCAAGTGGACTTGAGAGCTTTCGGGCAAGCAGTGACAAGGGTCACATGACCCTTGACTATGTAGGGTTCAGCCACAAATTCCTGCGGTTCCAGCATTTCGGGTGTGATTTCGCCAAGCGGCAAACCTTCATAAGTTGTGTTCACAGTTGCAACTTCCCCACTTCCCCACCCTATAGGGGTGGGGGAAGTGAGGAACTTGTCGTTTTTGCTTCCTTCGGCGAACTGTGATGATGGGGAACTTTTCCCATCTCCGACGTTAAAATGTTCCCCATTGCTTAATGGGGAACTTGGGGAACTTGCATAAGCCCTTGCTATTGTCGCGTTTATGTATTTTCCACCACGTTCTCGGGCTTTTGGGCTTCCAAACTGGTTCAAAACTTCCCAAGCCTGACCGGTGGATAAATCATAGTAGGCGCACTTGCCTGCAAGCGCAAAGTCATTACCGGAACGGTCTTTTGAGCTTGGGTTGCCTGTCAAGAGCTCGGCAAGCTTCCTGTCCTTGGCTTGCACTCGGAGCAGCTTTTTGATGCCTTCCCGGTCAGGGCTCACGGTTGCCGGAGTTGCCGGTTCATCCTCAACAGTTTCTTCAGCCTGTGTCCACGACAAGCCGAAGTGCTGCACAGCCTCGCCCACAAGTGGCAGGAAGCTCGCAAGCGGCAGGAATGACAGGATAGCCTGCCTTTCGAGGCAATACTCCACCTTCCCGTTGCGATGCTTGCAGAACTCGAATAAATGTCTGCCTGCACCTTGCAGTCCGATTGCCTCGGACTTGTCCTTCATCGGGCTTGTGTTTACACAGACACCATCGGTGAGGAACCATAGATGCCCTGCAACGGGCTTGCTGCCAAGGGTTGAGAATGTCGCGGCAAGTTCGGGTGACTTCGATTCAAGATAGACCTTGACACCTGGAAAGTCACAGTCGACACCAAGTAGGAACCGGCCGGGAACGACTTCGACTCCGCCTTTGATGCCCATTGCATTGATCTTGCCTGACTGCCGCATTGCCCGAATGTCATCAATGGTGAACCCATCTTCATCGGCTTTGAGCCCAAGCACGAAGGCAACGTCTTTGCCTTTCCCGGCTCCATGAACGAACCTCGCAGCTGTGTACAAGTGCCGATTGTATTCTGATCCGACTGCCGCTTCGAGGGATTTCTCGAAGGCAACGGCATCAAGGTCTTTGATTGTGTTGAAGGAAGCCATGTTTATCTCCCCCGAAACTCAATCTTGGAAATGTCCGAGAGCAGGAAGCCCTGCTCGCCGTTCCTTGTGCTCAAGAAGATGTGTGTGCCCGTCACCGACAACAAGACGCCGTCCAAAAAGAAGATGCCGTTTGGTCGCTTGCAGCCGATTGTCAACGTCTGACCGATACGCTTATTTAACTCCTCATCACCCATCAATATCACCTGACTTAAAATTGGGTCGCCAACGTCGTCAAGCCGTTCAAAGTTCGGCGACGTTGGTGCCATTTTTCAATTATCAAATTTCATGCTTCTGCCGAAAGAAATCCTGAAGGGATTCACGAATTGTCGCTGACATGGCAAAGCCGTTTTCCTTTCGCTTGGAAATGGCGGATGCCAGTTCTCCGGTGCAGACGAATGTAATTCTCATTTTTTCACCTTGGATTTCGGTCTTGGACTACTTGTCCGAGGCACAGATGTCGCCGGGACATATAAAGCTTTGCTACCTTTCGCGGTAAAACGTGGAAAGATAGCATCACCCTTTTCAGCCTCGGCACTGTTTGTCGAAGGCAGAGATGTCCGGGTTGTATATAACGGTTTGCTTGGTTTTGATGTTTTACCTCGACAGATAGCATCAAGTTTTACAATAATCACTGGATACCACTGGTCGCTCATTCGCTGTCCATCGAGGTAATGCCGCTGCCCGATGCTTGTTCCTGACCTCCCTTGAATGTAGTCGCAGACCTCCGCAGGAGCCCCGGCACTCCTCGCCGTTGTGTAGAAAACTTTCCTGCAATATTTCGCCGGAATGAGATTCCGCTTCTTGAGCTGTGACTTGAACCCGGTCACGGCAAGCCGGCACTTCTTCAGCTGTGCATACAAGTCAGAGGGGAAATAGCCGAATATGCAGTTTTTCCTGCCTCGTTGCCAGTTGACGGACACCTTCACGAAGCCGGACATCTGCTGCACAGGCAGCTTGTGCCTGATGATGTGCTGCAACTCGGTGCATCGAAGCCCTGAATAGAGAAGGGAGAGGAACATGACCCTTGCATCGCCTTGCAGGGTATTGAGTGTTGCCTGCACTTCGGCATCGGAAGGCACGAAGACTGTCGGCTTGGGTCGATGATCCACGATAAGATTTCGAAGCTGATTATACGAGCCGAAATCCAGAAAGTTCCGCAACATGGCTTGACGCAGAACGATTTTGGACACAACGATTGTTGTCTGATTCGAATTTGCTATTTTGAGATTCTTCTTGAAATCCGAAACGAGCTTTTTGGAGTTAATATACGTATCTTTATTGAAAATAAGCCTCGCTTTTGCCCACAAGTCACGCTTCCAAACATCGCTTATCTCTCTCGTGAAAATTAGTTCCCGAATGTTCAAAGCAGGTGAAAAGCATCCCAGATTGTCGATCTGGTGACCCGGGTTCGAATCCCGGTCGGGGCGTCGCTCGCTTACGCTTCGCGCCGCAGCCCGACCTTTTCGAGCGACGATCCGCTCGAAATCTGTCGCGAAGCTGCGCTTCGCTCCATCCCGGTCGGGGCGCTAATCTTCGACTAGCAGAGCCCCTCGCCCGCAAACTCGTGCTGAGTTTGCGGATTTGTCGTCCTGCGGACGACAATTCGCCAGATGCTTCGCATCTGTCGATCCGGTCGGGGCGTGAAATCTGTTTCTACTTCCTGGAATCTTAACGCTGTTTAAAGAAAGCTAAATAAGGGCGTTTGAACCTGCCAAATCGAGTCGCCCCAATCCGTTTAAAACGTTTCCCTTCGAGATAAATTTGAATTTCCCGCGCCAATTTACCAATGGAGTGGTTTGCGTGCCTAATGCCGAAAGAACAGATGAAAATGACGATGGCGTCGATATCCAGGCACAACGCAATTCCGTTTTTAATAATCCGAATGGCATATATTCCAAATCCCCTGTTTTCGACTCGCTTTTGCCGCCATCGCAAGAAAAGAAAAAGCCGCAGATAGCGATAGATGTGCAAGGCTTGACGGTGAAATACCCGGACAGGACGGCTCTGGATGCTGTTTCTTTCCAAGTCATGAATGGCGAAATATTTGCGCTTCTCGGCTCAAACGGAGCAGGCAAAAGCACACTGTTCTCCTGCCTTGCACGAATTAACTGCAATTATGATGGAAGCCTGGAATTGTTCGGGGAAGAGGTAAAGGAGAGCCGGGAGAGAGTCATTTCCGATGTGGCGCTTGTGCCGCAGGAACATGCGTTTTTCCAAGAGTTTACGGTTTACCAAAACCTTAAGTTCGGCTGCGAAATTTTCAACCTCTTTGGAAAGGAAGCCGAGGAGCGAGTGGCCGGAGCAATGCAGGAATTCCGACTTGAGGCTTTTCGAGACATTAAGGCAAAAAACCTATCGGGCGGCTACAAACGGTTGCTCAACCTCGCGCTAGCCATGCTTAAAGGGCCGAAAGTGGTGCTGCTGGACGAGCCTACGGCCGGGCTGGATGTGTCCATGCGCGCAGTGATAAACGGGGCCATTAGGAAGCTTAAGATGAATGGAAAAACCGTTATTCTCACGACCCATTATCTAGAGGATGCGGAAGAGGTATGCGACCGCGCCGTGCTTCTTTCCCTTGGCAAGGTCATTTCGGTTGGCACGCTTGACGAGCTTTTGGTGAAAAAAGGCGGCCCTTACCTGATAGTTCTTTCGGAGATAACCGGCGACTTCGATATGCTTGCAAAACAAGTCGATGCGCTCCCTGGCTTTGAAAAAAACATGGCGCTGGGAGGGAAGATTTACCTGGTTGCGCAACAGAAGAACATTGCCTTGTGCTTAAGCAAGATTGCAAAGCTGATGGATGGGCGCAATGCCCGGATTGGCAAGATATATGTCCGAGAACCTTCGCTCAACAGGGTTTTCCTCGGCATCGGCGGGGATCAAAAATGAAGCTTGCCACAATGATCCAAACCGAAATCCGTTTCATAATGAGCATGGGCAGGATGCCGTTCCTCATCATGATTTACCCGATAATCCTGATGCTCATAATAGGCCCCGCGTTCTCGTCTTCATTAAATAACACAAGCAATGTGCCGGTCGCAGTTTATGACAATGAGGATGGAGCCAACCAGGCAATCCTGGATGGGATGAAAGACGTTGCGGGTGTGAGTGTGATATACGCTTCATCGGAAAAAGACCTGGCTGCTGCGGTAATTTCAGGGGCTGCGCCCCTGGGAGTGGTATTAGGCTCGGATGAACATGGCCAATATATTACATTTTACCGGGATCCGTCCAAGGGCGTCATATCTACAAACGTAATCATGGCATTGGAGACATCGTTCAATGAAAAGAAAGGGGTTTCTGTAACAGGCAAACTTTCTGGCATGCGCTCAAGCCTGGCTAACGCGGCGCGATTCCTGAGCAATGGAATGGAAACGCTAGGGGAAGCGAAAAGCGATATCGTTGCCATCAAACAAGACGTGAATGACATCGGTTCGCGAGCCGCAGCGCTAAACATGGGGCAAGTACAACTCGAGCTAGGCGCCATGGCCAATAACACCGAGGATGCGCGCCGGAACATGTCCGACATGCGTTTATACCTGCAGAACATCCAGGCGGAATCCGCCCAAATAGACCAAACCATCAATAAAATTGATGCTGCTAGCGCCCTGCTTTTGTCAACACGCAACGACCTTTCCAGCTTCGATTCAAAAAGAAGCAGCTATATCGGCAAAATAGACAACGCAATCTCCAAGCTCTCATCTTACAATTCCAGACTGTCGCAGGCGGACGAAATGGTGGAGTTGGCAAAAGCAAGCACAAGCGATCCAAACACCTTAAGCTACCTACAACAGATCGACAGCCAAATTTCACAAGCGCGCACGGATGTTGCAGGCGCACAAAATGACCTTTACTCTGCACGAAGCGACATTTCATCTGTGAATACCGCGCAATATTCATCGAACATAGATAATGCCAGGTCCGATCTTGCCAGCACCCGTTCGCAGCTCATAGCACTTCGCACAAGGATTTTGACGGATGCCACGGACTGGCGCGCCAGACTCGGCATCATGGAAGGAAAGCTCAACGATGCGAGCGGCAGCATAAGCGAACTTTCAGGCGAGCTGGAAAAGATGGACGCCCTTTCCACACGGGTGCAGAGCATCTCTCAGGAAATATCCGTCAAGTCAGGCGCATGGCTGTCTGGAATAGAGTCGGCGAACTCTGACGCGGGCGAGATCACCCGCGACCTCTCGGTTCTCGCAGGGACTGCAGATATCAAGAATTTCGCGCCTGCGAGGATTTCAACCAATGACGTGATAAAGAACACCAACATGCTCAACCTGTTTTTTCCGGCAATAATAGGAGTGGATATGGTTCTTGCCACCCTTCTGCTTCCAATGGCGGTTGGCGTCAGCCTCAAGGATCAGGGGATGGACAGGCGGATATTAGATTCCCGCATGGGATCGTTTAACTTCGTGTTTGGACGGTTCGCCGCCCATTATCTGATAAGCCTGTTTCAGCTCGCGGTGCTGGTGGGTTTTGCCCTTGTTTTCTTTAATGTGGGCAATCTGCAAAGCCTGCCCGCAGTAGCAATCGTTCTGCTGCTCACGCCAGCGGTATTCACCGCACTTGGCGTGCTGCTTTCGCTTTTCGTGCGCAAAGAGAGCGCGGCAGTATTGCTCTCGCTTGTAATCGGCATTCCCAGCATATTCCTTTCAAGCGGGATAGTCCCGTCTGAATTCTTTCCGCAGCTATTCCAGTATGCGGGCAAAGCCACTCCGCTATATCACATGACCGATGCTATTTCAAAAGCGCTGATACGCGGCTTGGGCGCCTCGGAAATTTTTGCCAACGTGGCCTACATGCTATGTTTTGTAATTCTTTGCTTGGCTGTGGCTTATTTCACAAGAAAGCATCAGGAATAAAAAACCAACAAAAATTAGCCATATTTATCCCATCCGTTGGCTAAAATCAGGCTAATTGCTTCATAGTTGACCGCCCCGGCCGGCGCCCCGTGCTCTATTCAATGCCCGCCCTCGCGCGGCATAAATAAATCTTCCTTTCGATTCCCTACCATGGCATCCGACTATACTTGGCTCTTTTACGCACTGCTTTCGGCAATATTCGCCGCGCTCGTTGCGATTTTCGGCAAGGTTGGCTTGCAGGGGCTTGACTCCACCACTGCAACCGCGGTGCGGGCGGTGGTGATGGCGCTTTTCCTGATCGGAACCGTCATCATGCTTGGCAAGGGAAACTTTGTGGGCGAAATTACCGGCAACTCGAATGCCATGAAGTTCATTGTTCTCTCGGGAGTCGCAGGCGCGCTTTCCTGGTTGTTCTACTTCCTTGCACTCCAGAAAGGCACGATAACACAGGTGGTGCCCGTAGACCGCTCGAGCGTGGTGTTTGCGCTCATTCTTGCCGCAGTGTTTCTCGGCGAGAAAATCACGCTTCAGTCTGCAACAGGCGCAGCACTCATCGTGATTGGCGCAATACTCGTGGCTCTCGCTTAAGGAGCAAGGCTCGTTCGCATTTGTAAATGCGCCAGTTGTTTATCGCACAACCGAGCCAAACAATATTGGCTAGCGAAACCTTTTTCTTGTTCGGCTTCCATTTAGGGGCATGACAGGAAGGAGGCAGGGCGCCATTGGGTTGTTCTGCGAAAAAAGTGATGGCACCAGGCTCGGACATGGCGCCACACAGTTGTTCTGCGGAACAACTTATCGCCCCATGCTTGGGCAAGGGGCGACCGAATATCTCGTTCTTTTGGCGGTTGTTCTTATCGTGGGGCTGGTTTCTGTTTCCCTGCTCGGCTTTTTTCCAGGCATGGCATCCGATGAGCAGCTGAAACAGTCGCAAACCTACTGGTCAAGCGCCGCCCGGCCGTTCCAGGTGGCAGACGCCGCATCATCCGGAGAGACACTATGTGCGATTTTCCGAGCACATGGATACATACTGGTGCTGCAGAACACAGAGGCTGATGCGCTCACAGTGACAGGGCTCCGTGTTGATAACTCATCGGGCTTTTGCGTGTTGGGAGGAGTCGCAAATGCATCCATCTTATTTGGCCCTGGCGAACGCAAAACGATTTCCGTGATGACTTCATCTGGCGACTCTCCCTGCACTGAGCAGCAGATTGTTGAACTAAGGCTGAATATCACTTACAGAACCGCGTTCATTACGGACAAGGTGCAATCCGGCGAAAAAAAACTCATGCTGCGCTGCTCCACAAGCATTAGCGCAGCCGCCAATGCTACGGGCGGAAATATAACTGAGGTTGGCGGATACCGCATTCATACATTTACCAGCTCTGGGACGTTTACGGCAAACGGGAGCATGGTTGTCGAGGTGCTAGTGGTTGCCGGAGGCGGAGGCGGCGGAGGCTCGACTGCCGGCGGAGGCGGCGGTGGGGGGGTAATCTATGGATCGAATTACGCGGTTAGCGCAGGCGAGAGCATTGCCGTAACTGTCGGAGCCGGTGGTTCAGGAAGCAGACGCAGCGATCAGGGGACACCTAATAATACTAATGGGGAAAATTCCGTTTTTGGAACTTTAACCTCGATAGGAGGGGGTTACGGATTCAGCGGCCGTCCTTCTGGCAGCAGAGTTGCCAATAGCGGAGGCTCTGGTGGAGGTGCTGGGTATTACAGCGGTAATGATATCTTGGTTTCATCGCCCGGATCGAGTACTTCTGGCCAAGGAAATAGCGGTGGAACGGTAACGGCAAATGGCAACTGGGGCGGCGCCGGAGGCGGGGGCGCAGGAGGTGCCGGAGGCCCGAACACAAATCCGTCTTCAACTAGATATGGCGGTATTGGATTACTATATGATATTAGCGGAACCCCTACATATTATGGCGGGGGAGGGGGCGGAGGAGTATATGCTTCAGATTCAGTCAGTCCAGGGGGATTGGGAGGCGGTGGCAGCGGGGGTTCCGGAAGTCCAACTATTGCTCAAGCAGGAACCGCAAATACTGGCGGAGGCGGTGGAGGAGGAGGGTACTACCAAAATGGCCCTGGCGGCGGCAACGGCGGCTCGGGAATTGTCATCGTGCGCTATCGTTAGGATGCGAACCACGACTAAACCGAAGCGGAACTTACACATATTAAAAACCGAGAGGGAGTAGCTATTCTATGGAAAACAAAGGTGGAGGCAACCTCCAGTCAACCAAAGTGATAGTCGCTGCCAATATTTTCCTTATCCTTGCGAAGCTGACTGTAACGATGCTTACAGGCAGCATTGCCGCGCTTGCGGTGCTTGTTGATTCGCTCTTTGATCTGGCAGGCTCGCTTTTCACCTATTATGGCGTTAGGAAAAGCGAGGAGCCTGCTGATGAGGATCACTTATACGGGCACAAAAAATACGAGTCAATCACCTCTCTTGTGCAGCTTTCACTCATAGCGATAACCGCGCTGTTTTTGATCAACGAAGCGGCAAGCCGGCTGCAGCACCCTGTCGTTTTGGAGATAACCTTTGCGGACATCGGGATAATGCTTTTTGCCGTGCTTGTGGACATCGGAATCGTGACTTACCTGAAAAAGAACGCCAGGATGTCCAGCCCTGCGATGCAGGCAAGCATGGGCAACTATTCTTCAGACATACTTCAGAACTCGCTGGTGCTTGTGAGCCTGTTTGCGACAGGCAGCGGATACTACTTTGCAGACCCCCTTGCCGCGCTCGTGGTGGCATTGCTCATGCTCCGGGTGGTGTATAACGTCGGAAAGGGCGCGATAGGGGAGCTGACCGATGCGGGGCCCTCCAAGGAAAGGCTGGATGGTTATTCGCAAGCAATACTCGCTGTGAAGGGAGTGAAATCTTTCCACAAGCTGCGCGCGCGGCTGGTTGCGGGGGAAACGCATCTTGACTTGCATGTGCATCTCGACAGGAAGATGCAACTTGAGAAGGCGCACGGGATCTGCACAACCCTCAAGCACACGCTTATGGAGAAATTCCCGGAAATAAAGGAAGTCCTTGTCCACCCGGAGCCGTTCACGAAAAAATACGCGGCCGGGCCGAAATTCGGAAGCTGACTGCCGCAGCCATCCGATGGCTCTTTACAAAAAAGCCAGAAGCGGCAAACGGGTTAATAACGGTTGGCGGCAATAGCCATATGCGCAAATGAGGACAAGTGGATTCGATGAGTGTGCGCCGGGCTATCACCCGGCTTCACTGTGACTTCAAAATAGTCCTGACGCGCAAATATTGCAGAGGTGGGAATATGAAAGGGTTCGACGTTGACCTTGAGACTGAGACTATTAAGAACACGGACTTTCGCCGCGTGCTTTACACGGGCAAGCACAGCCAGCTCGTCCTGATGTGCCTAAGGCCAGGGGAGGAGATAGGCGCAGAAACCCATTCGCATCTTGACCAGTTCTTCCGCTTCGAAGAAGGCGAGGGAAAAGTCGTAATCGACAATATGGGATATGTGGTCAAGGACGGAAGCGGAGTCATAGTGCCCGCAGGCGCGCTCCACAACGTCATCAATACCTCGAAAGACAGGCTGCTGAAGCTCTACACCATCTATTCGCCGCCAGAGCACATCGACAAGACGATAAGGAAGACAAAGAAGGACGCGGAAAAGATGCCAGAGGAGTTTGACGGCAGAACAACCGAGTGAATGGCGCCTGTTTCCCTTTTTTCATTGTATTGTAAATCATATCGGTTTTCCAATAGCTGGCAAATTTTTTCGCAAAATTTGTCATAGCCCCTTCATTATCAGCACTGCGCCGAATATGATGAAAATTGCGCCCACAACATACTGCCCATACTTTTTCATTGCGCTCCCAACCGGCACGAGAAACTTTTGCGAAGCCTCGGGCGCGAATGTGTAGAATGCGATTGGCACCAAGGCGGGCGCCAGGAAGAAAAAGTCGCAGAAAGAAAGAAGCTCGAGCTTTGGCATTGTGGAAAGGGCCGAGTTGAATATTTCGCGCACTGCCGCAAGGTTGAGGAGCACCGCGTCGAAATTGGTGATGTTGCCTATGAAGCCGATGGCAAGCCATTTGAGATTCCCCCTGTGCGCGCTGCCTGCCTGCGGAATCTCATCTCTCTTTTTGGGCTTCTCGAAAAGCACCTTTATGCCGAATACCAAAAGAAGCAGACCGATTGCCAAATCAATAGAGGTTGCCGGAAGCCCGACGCTTTCTGCAACCTTGTCATCCCCGGCAGCAATTGAAACACCTGCAAGGGCGAGAATGGCCGCGACCAATACACCGCCTGCAAGAAAAGCCGCAGCAGCTCCGAAATTCTTCTTTGAAAGAAGAGTGATTGATACTCCCAGTATAACTGGGGACGCCGCAGAGGCAATTGCAAGCGGAAGAACGGCTGCAAAAGTCTCAAACATGGCTTGTCACCAGATATCAGGGAGATCAGATCAGAAAAAATAAAAAATAAGGAAACCTGCCCAGAGGCAGGTTTTGAAGTTTCACTCTTATTGCTTTCGCTTCTTGCCTTTCTTTGCAGATGGCACCTTCTCTTTCGCGCAGCACGGGCAGCAATCGCCCTTGTACATCCATACTCCTACTATTATCATCAGAATGGAGAACAGGAGAGCTGGAAGTGTTATTCCAAGAACCAGGATTGCCCAGCCAACGAGGGTGACTGTCATTTCGGAGCTCTGCTTCGCGTTCTCAAAAAGGGTCACGGCAGTTGTGGCATATTGCTCGACATGCGTGCTTTGCACGCCTGCGCCGATGAGCGGCAATGCTGCGATTTGCAATGCGACCTCCTTGACCTTTAATGCGACATTTTGCGCATTTGCATAGTAGCCGGAGTGTGTTATTGTGTAGACCTCCTGCGCATAGGGCTGGGTGGTCTTGATGGCTTCGGTGTAAGGGGCAACATAAAGCTGTATGATGCCGAACATCAATGCCGTTGCCAGAAAGAAACCGACCAGCATGCCTGCGTAGAACTTTGTCATCTAAATCCCTCCGAAGGAGATTCCTCAGCTTTCTTTTAATAACTATCTGAAAAACCACACGGGCGCACGGCATGCCAATTCGGGATATTGTCTTGTTCAGGTTGCAAATGCTTTCCAGAACATTATCAGTGTTATGAATTTGGCGGCGAATATTGTAATGAATAATTTCACGAAATCAAGTTTGGTGAACTGCAGAAGCGCAAGCCCGAGCTCGTCCGGGAGAGGGAGCCCGAAAACAAAGAAGCCCGCTACCGGGGCGGCAAGGGAGAAGCGGTCGATTTTCTCCCGAATCGAGTCCGTCAGGCGCTTGGCGTTGCGCTCCAAAGTGTCCCGGACGGCAAAAAAGAGCAGGCAGTCTGCCAAGGCTGCAGACAGGCACGCCACAAATGCCACCTGCTGCGGATCGCCCATTCTCATAAGCTCAAGTATGACCACCATGGAAAACGGAGTGGTTGCCCCTAGAGTATAGAATGCGCCGGCTATTGCCGCCCCGAAAAGGCCAAGCCCCAAAAGCCATGCCGAAACAAGCTTGTCAAGGCCTGCGAAAACGAAGATGAAGCTCGCGAGTATGAATAGTATCACGAATTGCACACGCAAATCAAAAGTGAAATGTTTCGCGAAAAGCATACGCTGGTTCATAGGATGGGATGATTTTTATTCTTGTTAGGGACATGCGCAGGTGCGCCACGAAACTCTTTTTAATTTGCTATAACCTTACCCGCCCGTGATAAACCATTTCCACAGATTGGCAGCCCACACGAAAATGTGGTCTGGCTATCTCAACATACTCTTTGGGCTTCTCCTCATACTGACGATTGTCGGGGCTGCCTTTTACGGCGACCTGCCTGAGGAAAAAAGGATATGGGTGGAGATTACCCTTCTTCTTCTGGTTGCCCTTGTTGCAGAGAGAGTGGTGCAGCAGTGGAAACAACCTTTTGTCATGGTGTTGCTTTTGCTAGGAGTCCTGATTTCACCATACACGCTTAATGCAGCCTGGCCCGTCCTTGCCGGAGTGGTTTCCCCTTTTCTAGCAGGAATTGGCTTGCAGCCGCATGCGGCTTCGCCCGAAATACTCGTGGAGAGCGAAATAATCAAGACGTTTGCAAGCATTGGGGTGATAATACTCCTTTTCCGCATAGGTCTGCACTCTGAAATCGAAAAGGTCTTCAATCTGAAAAACTTTTTGGTGGCGCTGGGGGGAGTAATCCTGCCATTTGCAGCTGGCTTTCTCTTTGCGCAAGTTGGCGGAGGGGGATTTGCCTTCTCGCTCTTCGTTGGCGCCGCCTTAATGGCTACGTCGGTTGGCATCACGGTTGCGGTGCTTGAGGAAATGAAGGTAATCAAAAAGCCGTTTGCGCAGGTGATACTGGGGGCTGCCGTCATAGACGACATTTTGGCGCTGGTTGCGCTCGGGTTGGTCAGCAGCATGCCCTCCGGCCTTTCTGCAATCTCCATTGTCCCGGTGGTGCAGGTAATCGGCGTGGTGGCGACATTCGTGACATCCGGGCTTCTGCTTGGCAAGCTTTTCGTGGAGCGCTTCTTCAAGTATGAAGAGAAAGAAATTTCAAAAAGAACACTGTCGGGAATGCTGGCGCTTCTCTTTTTCTATGCATTCGCAGCAGAGGCTGTTGGGCTTTCCGCAATAGTGGGCGCGTTCATTGCGGGATTGGTCTTAAGCTACTCCCCAATGGCGCACAAGCTGAACCGGGCGCTGTTCAGCATGGATGTTCTTTTTACACCCATATTCTTCATCAGCCTCGGGATGTTGGTGAATGTATGGGCAATACCCGGCGCATTGGTGCCTGTTTTGGCATTGACCGCGATTGCGGCGATTACCAAGATGATAGGCTGCGGGATTCCTGCTGTTCTTATGGGCATGCGCCCAAAGGAAGCGCTTCTTGTCGGCTGGGGAATGGTGCCGCGCGGGGAAATCGCGCTTGTGATTGCATTGCTTGGCATCACCACGCTTGACCCTTCAGGAAAGCCGGTGCTTGATGTTGCCGAGTACACCATTATTGCTTCGATGGCTTTCCTTTCCACGGTGATTGTCCCATGGGGGCTAAAGGCACTTGTAGGGAATACAGGACAACCTACTAAAACCAGATTCGCCTAATTTTTCCTCTTGCGCCCAACCATTTCCTTTGCCTTCACGGTTATGTGCTCTGCCGCAAGCCCGAAGCGCTTCACAAGCTCCCAAGGCGCGCCTGTCTCGCCGAACCTGTCCTCCACGCCAATCATGTCGAACACGATTGGCAAACTTGATGCATCGCTGTCACAAAGTATTGCTGACGATATAAGATTGCCGATTCCTCCTTTCTGGTGCTCCTCTACAGTTAGAATTGCCCCTGTTTCCATCGCAGCGAGAATTATTGCCGCCTTGTCAAGTGGCTTTACAGTGGAAAGATTCACCACCCGGGAAGTTATTCCGAACTCTTCCTTGAGAATCCAGGAAGCGCGCATAGCTTCCGGCACTTCGGGCCCGCAGGCGATTATGGAAATGTCCTCCTGCTCGTTTTTAGCGTCAGGTGAAAGGACAGTTTCAAAAGCATCCGCGAATTGCGGCTGCTCGCCTCTGTAATGTATTATGGTTGCGATGCCGAATTTGTAAGGAGTGTTTTGCTTTGAAACAATAGGCGTGGGCTCGCGCGCGTAGCGGATGTAGCAGGGACCATTTATCTGGTCAATCATCGCCCCTGTTGCTTTCTTTGTCTCCCAGGAGTCGCAGGGAACAAGAAGATTCATGTTCGGAAGCCCCGCGATTTGGAATATTTCCTCCAAAGCCTGGTGAGTTGCACCGTCAGGCCCTACTGAAATCCCGCCGTGTGCGCCCACTATCTTCACATTCAAATTGCCGTAGCAGACAGTTGTGCGCACTTGGTCAAGCGCCCTGCCTGCGGCAAATACCCCGTAAGTGCCAAAGAATGGGATTTTGCCCTCCTTCGCAAAACCCGCAGCAACGCAGGTGCCTGACTGCTCGGCTATGCCCATTGAAAAGAATCGCTCCTTTCTCTCGGGCTTCTTGTCATAGAACATGTTTATCGAAATCGAGCCTGAAATGTCCGCGCCAAGCGCAACGACATTGGGGTTGTTGTTTTCAGATAATTCATCTCCGAAGCCGACTTTGGTGGATTTCATCTCCACTTTCATCACGTCTTGCGCATTCCACCAGTAGTTCTTGCTGAATTTGGGCATTGCAGCCTCTATTTCTTGATTGACTTTGAGCTGGTGGTCCTGTGCGAATTTTATCATTTCGTCTTTTGGAAGGTGCGTTAGCTGGAGCTCAGTAAGCGCCTTGTCCAGCTCGTCTTTGTTCGGAGCGCGACCGTGCCAGCCAGCCTGGTTTTCCATGAATGAGACGCCTTTGCCTTTCACCGTTTTTGCGATTATCACGGTGGGCTTGCCCTTTGTGCTGCGGGCTTCCTCAAATGCCTTTGAGAGCGCTTCAACACTGTGCCCGTCACACACTATGACGTGCCAGCCGAAAGCGCGGTATTTCTCGTCAATGGGGTCGATGCCCATCACGTCTTTTACCGCGCCGTCTATCTGAAGGGTGTTCTTGTCCACTATGCCGACCAGATTGTCAAGCTTGTAGTGCGCGGCTTCCATTGCAGCTTCCCAAATCTGCCCTTCCTGCTGCTCGCCGTCGCCCATTATGCAATAGACTCGATGGTTTTTCTTGTCAAGCCTTGCGCAAAGCGCATCGCCAACTGCAACTGAAAGCCCCTGCCCAAGCGAGCCGCAGGACATTTCTATTCCAGACAGCTTTTTCCTGTCAGGGTGCCCGCAAAAAGGACTGTCCATCTTTCGAAGGGTGGAGGTTGTCTTCACATCGAAATAGCCGCAGTAGCCCAAGGGAATATACCATGCAGGCGCCTTGTGGCCTGCCGAGAAAAAGAGCCTGTCCCGCCCGTCCCATAAGGGATTGGTCGGCTGATGCTTCATTTCCTTAAGGTACAATGTTGCTACAAAATCCAACGCGGAAAGCGTGCCACCGGTGTGCCCGGAGCCCGCACAGTGGATGGCGATGAGTGCGTAGCCTCGCATTTCGTTTGACGCCCTCTTAATTTCTTCAAAAGAACAGACCTTTTCATTGCCGCTTGCGTCGATTATGCCCATATTAACACCCTAGTCCCGTTTTCCCATTCCTTTCAGCTTTCGAATGTAGCTTTCGCATGAATCCGAAATGAGTTTCCTGTCTTTTTCCCCAGCCTGCCGCAGTACCTTTGCAGGAACTCCTGCGACAATGCTTTCTTGCGGGATTTTCATATTCTCAATGACAACTGCGCCTGCTGCGACTATGCTCCACTCGCCGATTTCGCAGCCCGAAAGGAGAGTGGCATTCATCCCGATAAGCACGTTGTCGGCGATTTTGCAGCCGTGCACGATTGCGCCGTGCCCGAGTGTGACATTGCTGCCTATTGAAACGTTTTCGCCGTGCAATATGCAGCCTTCCTGGATGCTGACGTTGTTTCCCACGATGATTTCCCCTTCATCCGCGCGCGCAGAGGCAAATGCCGCGACATAGGCGTTCTTCCCGAGCCGCACCTTCGGGTCGATTTCGGATTTGGGGTGTATAAAGCTCATCGGAATCATTTTCCTTCGATGACTTTTTTCATCCGCTTTATGCCCTCTATGATGTTGTCCTTGGATGTTGCGTAGCTGAGCCGGATGTATTGCTCGGGGTCGCCGTGGTTCCTGCCTCCGAAATGCTTGTCCGCAAGCACGGCAACCCCGTTTTCAAGAAGGAGCTTCCGCAAATCCTCGGCTTCGGAAAGATCGAGCTTTTCGAGCGCTTTTGTAACGTTGGGATAGATGTAGAACGCGCCGCCTGGCGAGTGGCAATGCACCCCTTCAATTTCGTTTATGAGCTTCACGATTAGGTCTCGCCTCTCGCGGAAGCTTTGCACCATCTTTTTCGTTTCCTCGTGCGGACCGTCCAGAGCCTCGATAAGCGCGTATTGCGCCATGTGGTTCCCGCAAGCCTCTGTGTTCGTCACCCAGCGCGCCATGTGGGGCGCGAGAAGAGGGTTTGCCGCAAAGCCCATTCTCCAGCCCGTCATCGCATATGCCTTGGAGGCGCCATCCGATATTATCGTGCGCTCGTACATTCCCGGGATGGTTGCAATGCTCTTGAATTCCTTGTCGTAGCTTAGCTGGCAGTAGATTTCATCCGCATAAACCCACAAGTCGTGCTTTTTGCAAAGCGCGGCTATTTCAAGAAGGTCGCCCTCCTCCAGGATGCCACCAGTCGGATTGTGCGGCGTGTTGAGGATGAGAAGCTTGGTCCTCTTTGTTATGCGGGATTCGAGCTCGCCTATCTCGAAACTGAATTTCTTTTTCTCAGTAAGCGGCAGAGTGATTGGCACCGCGCCGTTCGCGATTATCTGCGACTCGTAAATGGGATAACCCGGGTTGGGATAGATTACCTCGTCGCCAACGCCTGGGTCGGTGGTGCAGGCGATTGCAAATGCAATGAAGTGCTTTGCGCCGTTCGCTATGACCACGTGCGCGGGCTTCACATCAATGTTGCGGGTGCGTGAAAGATAGCGTGCGACTGCCTCGCGCGCAATCATGGTCCCGGCTGAATCGGTGTAGTTTGTTTTCCCTTCGTTTATCGCCTTTATTGCGGCGTCTTTTATGTGCTTTGGCGTGTCGAAATCCGGCTGCCCGATACAGAAGCTAACGATATTCTTCCCTTCGCGGGTGAGTTTGTTCACTTCTGCCAGCACTTCGAATGCTGTTTCCGTTCCAAGCTGAAGAGTCCTCTTTGAAACTTCCATCAAAATCCCCCGCATTTTTTGTGGGCAATGCTATCCTCCCACGAGTTGTCGAAATATTCCAAGAAACCATTTATATAAGTTGCCGGCGAACTTTCTACCGTAGAGGTGTTTAAATGGTATTTTTAGATGAATTCATGGCTTTCTTGAACAGACATAAGGTCATAGGGCTTGCAATCGCATTCATAATCGGCGCTGCCGCGGCAAAGCTTGTAAGTGCAATGGTGAATGACATCATCATGCCCGTAATTGCAGTACTCATACCTGGCGGAGAATGGCGCCTGGCAACACTTGACATCGGGCCTGTGAAATTGCTCATCGGGGACTTTGCTGGTGCTGTAATTGACTTCCTGATAGTCGCACTGGTTGTATTCGTGGTTGTGAAATACGCAGTGAAAGAGGAGGCAAAATAATGGGAATGAGCAAAAAGGACCTGTCCCGAAAGCACGCGAACCTCAAGGTGAAGATAGCCGAGCTCGAGGTTAAAGCGAGGATGGACCCGATCAAAAGGCATCCGGAAATCCATGAGGAGCTTGCGAAGCTGAAAAAAGAGCTTGCCGAAAACTAGCCCTCTTTTTCTTATTTTATTTTTCCTTTTCCTTAATTTTTGGGAATGCAGCAGACGCAGGGGCACAGAAGGCCTTTTACTTCTCCTGCGTTTGACTCGTTCGAAGCGCAGCTTTCGCCCAGGGTGTTTACTATCCTGCCCCCTAGCGAATCGCATTGGGTTGAATTGAGCTGCCCTTGCTGCGGTTTTGCATCCTGGGGCGCCGGCTTTGCATTCGCAACGCAGCCTAAAAGCAAAAGCAGTGCCGCGAAAACCATGAAAACAGCGATTTTTGACATGGCTTGATATGACCGAGGGGTTTTATAACTTGCCCGTTTTTGTCAGGTGGGCCGACCCGAATGAACCGCCAAAAATCGATTGGATTTTAAAGGAAAGAGGGCTCTTTTTCATAGGTGGGGGGTAGACATGAATAAATGTGCAATGCTTGCGCTTCTTGTGCTTTCTTCGTGCGTGTTTCCTGTGCAGACTCCGCTGCAGAAATTCGTAAATGACACGTTTGAGCCTGACCAGAGCGTGGAAACAGGGGCGCTTTACTTTTCTGGCGGGAACTTCGTGCTTGTGAGCGCGGACAACGCCGAAACGTATGTTGTTGACACTGCAAGCGGAAAGGCGCTTTACGATGCCGCGCAAATCGAAGCCATACTTGTATCCGACCTAAAAGACAAACGCGGCTTTGAGGCCAAGAGAAACTCGTCCATTTCGCTTGCAAGAGAGGCGAACTTGGCGAAAAATCTGACCGAGGCGCAATGCATGCTGCTTACCGGAACGGCCATGCATGAGTGCTTTGACCGTGACAGCTGCATATTCGCCTGCAAGTCAAATCCGAACTGCGACATTCTTCTTTACTCCGACGGATTTTGGGAAGCCATACTCGGCTGGTCAAAAAGCCGGAAAGGGTTCGACTCGGCGCTTTCGGAATTCGACTTGGAAATAGAAAAGGTTGCGGAAAGCAGCGGGAACGTTGACACGAAGCTCGCTGTGCTTGAGGATTTGATTGGGCATTCCGGAAACATGACAAAGAGCGCCATTTTCCTAAACAGGACGGACGAGGGGTGCAGCGGGAAGAACATGACAAGGCGATGCTATGAATACTGCAAAAAGGTCGATTATTCTTCCGCAAGGCTTGGCGCTGAAAGGCAGAATCTCCTGGCGCTCAAGGCGATTGTCGTGGATTTGTCCTTGCAGGGCGGCCGCGCTGCCGCGATTGTGAGCAAAGGCAGCCGGAATGACGCCTATCTCTCGACAAGAGGGAGGGAATATGAGACATTCCGGATGGCGATGGCAAACGACATTCGAAAATTGAACGCATCCAATTCGGAATTGCAGGAAAAGATGAACGACACCTCGATTGCGCCGAAGATTGCCGAGCTTGAGAACCTGTCTAATCAGATAAACGCCCTTGCCGATGAGGAGCTTTACAGGAAGGCCATGGCGAAAAAACCAGAATTTGAGAACATGAGCCGGGAAATAAAAAACAGGATAAACGACGAGCTTGGGCAGTACGGCGCACTTGCCAGCAAGATGGGGCTGTTTTCCGAAAAAGTGCAAAACGCAACCTGGATTCTGGGGAACGCCACCGCTGGGCAATATCTTGCGGATGTTGGCAGGATAAAAAACAGCCTTGGAATGCCAACAACGCTTGCCAATGTCAAAAATGCCACTGCGGAGATGAAGGCGCTTGAGGAAAAGCTTGCATCAGACATGATAGACAAGGCGGCCAAGCCCGCGGCTGCGCAGCAGCAGATTCCCCAAAAACTCCCCTGTCTGCCTGCGTTTGCCGTGCTTTTTGTCGCAGCGTTCGCGTGTGGAAGGAAAAGAAAAGAAGGCAACTGACGGACTTGACTCCGCCGCACGCAAAAACAATGCCATGGAAGGGCTGCCTTATTCGCAGCCAAAAAAGGGCGCTTCTTGCCAATCCTTTTCCCGGCAGCATGGCAAATCCGTGTTTGCAGCATGCAAGGCTTGAGCTGATCAGAAAAAACAAAAGAGAAAAACTGGAAATGGACTTATATGCACTTCCCGATTATGTTCTTTGAGCCGTACTGCAGTGAATTAAGATTGGTTGGAGTGGTGTACGAAATATTCACCTGATAGTCAAATACACCGCCAGCGGACGAACATGTTGGAAGCCCCGTCAATAGAAGGCTCTTTTTCTCGCCTGGCCCAAAATAGGTCTGGGTGTTGTTTGTGCCGGAAGAAACGTTTATCTGATTGAGCCGGTAAGTCCCGCTTGCCTCAACGTTCTGAAGGATTACCGTCCCCTGCCCCCCAGTTGCGTTGACGCGGATCTCTACGATGGAAAACGGCCTTGCTTGCCCCTGCCAATAGGAGTTCGACTGCGTTATCTTGGCGTCGGATGCCATCCCCGGGAAAAACCCTAGAAGCGCGATTGACACCAGCGCTATTATCAGCACCACTGCGAGCAGAACCAGATATTCTGTCGCGCCCTGACCCTTCAGATATGCCATAACAACCCTCCGATCGCCTTGAACCGCACCATAAAATCGTAAAAATATGGCGGGACGTCCACAATTCGAATCGAAGATATAAAAACCTTATTATCGCAGGTGTTATTTGGTAATATGTCATGGCTAAGCAATAATGCCAGTATTCACGCCATTGGAATCTGATGGGGGCGCCCTCAAATAGTGCCGTGGCGCAGAAGCGTTTAAATAGGCTTGCCCCAATAGAGAAAGGCACACTGCACATGCAAGTGCAATTAGGCGGTTCTGATTTGGCAGGCGCGCACCTAACGCCCCAATGCAGAAGAATAGAGGAGGTTTTTATCATGAAAGGAAGGCTTTCAAATTACAGGCGCGGAGTCCACACTGAATACACCAACCAATATGTCATTGAAGTGGACGGCGTCAACGACCGGTCCAGCGCGGCAGGCATTGTGGGCAAGCGTGTTGTGTGGAAAACCACGACTGGCAAGGAAATAGTCGGCAAGGTCAGCAAGGCGCACGGCAACTCGGGAGCGGTGCTTGCAAGGTTTGACAAAGGGCTGCCCGGCCAGGCAATCGGCACCGAAGTCGACATAGCTTAGTCTTTTCTTTTTTCCCTTCCCTTCTTCTGAAGATTGTGTTGATGATATGGAATACAGATTTTTGGAGCACACCGCGGACATCATGTTCGAAGCGTATGGGAAAAGCTACCCTGATGCTTTGCAGAATGCCGCGAAAGCCATGTTCACCCTTCTTGGCAAGGCGGAGGAGAAGGAAGCGGTTGAAATGGCCGTGTCCGCGCACAATGTCGGGGAGCTCACGGTCCACCTTCTTTCAGACCTGCTCTCACATATGGACACGCATGAGATGGTGTTCTCGAGAATTGTTGTGAAGGAATTCGACGTGCAGCGCCCATCGGTGAGCGTGGTTGCGTACGGAGAGAAAAAGCGGCCGCGAAGCTCGATAAAGGCCGTCACCTACCATGAATTGATGGTGAAGGAAGAAGCGGGCAACGGCTGGACGATAAGGATATTGCTGGATGTGTAGCTATTCCTGCCTTGCGGCTTTTTCCGGAGAGTAACTCGATATCGCATCGGCTATTTTCATGAGCAAATCCGTGGCTTTTGCTTCCCCTTCCCCCATTGCCTTCCCCTTCTTTTTAGAGAACAGGTGTGTATCGTAGCATGCCCCAATAAGCAGATTGTTGGAAGAAGCTTCTATGGATAGGTTGGTGGTCGGTATGTTTTTGAGGGCTATGCCAAAAAACTCCGACTCAAAGGCTGCGTCCACAAGATAGAATTTTATTTCGAGAGTAACCCCCGCAAGCATTATGTGGCCGCCATGACCGGTGTTAAATTCCAAATCTGCAATGGTATAGCCTTCCGCTGGGCCGATGATTTGAAGCCGCAACTCGCTTAGACCCCACTCCAAGATGCTGGTTTTGAAGTTTTGGCTTGCGCCATCTAGTATGAGCTTCTGGTTCGTGCTTGCGATAGTCTTGAATTCTGCTTCGAGCAGCCTCACCTGTGCCTTGAGGCCATCGAGGTCGCCTTCCTTAAGATTGCGAATGTCTGAGACAATCTTTGTTATTCTCGCGTTCATAGCCTCGTCAAAGGGCTTGTTGGCAGTTGAAAAAACGCGCTGACTGTTGTTTGCGCCCTCTGCCAGGACATCCTGTTTTTTAGGCGAGCGGAAAACAGATTTCATAAGCCGGATTCTGCTGCGAAGCGGTTATAAAGAATTAGTTTGCGCGCCTTACTCGCCTGGCTTCTTCTCTTTTTCAGAGGCAGACTTTCCGTTCGGCTCGTCAAGCGCATTCCAGCTGCCGCCCTGCTCAATGGGTATCTTCACGAAATACACGCCTTCGTCATCCTTGAGCACGACCGGGCTCTTGGAAAGCGCATTGACATCGACTAAGAAGACCCCTTTTGACACTATCTTTATGTTCTCGACGTCCTCGGTTGTGAACGTGGTCCTTGCGAAATAGGATTCAGGAGCATGGCCTTCCGCCCTCTTTTCGACATTCATCTCTACCGGCGCTTGCGCCTGCGTGTCTGCGGGCGGCGGCATTTCGATTGCCTTTGCAGATGAGGAAAGCGCGACGACCTTGTCAAAGACGAATATCTTCGAGCCGCACGGGCAGCCCGTGTTCACATCGTCAAGCTTTTGGATTTCCCTTCCGCAACGCGCGCACTTGTGCATGTTTCCACCTGTGTTTTAGGAGAGCTTGCTGGCGATTTCCTTGTAAAGCCCGCTGAGGTTTTCGCCGGTCATTGCGGAAACCTCAACGCAGTCATATGCGGGGAACGCCTCGCGCACGCGCTGTATGTTCGCGTTCGGCAGGTCTATCTTGTTTGCGACTATGAGAATCGGGATGCTTCGCGCCTCTATGTTGCCGAGTATCGTTATGTTCACCTGCGTGTAAGGGTCCTCGGTCGCATCGATTATGAAAAGCGCGGCATCGACCTTGTCAAGGTGGCGGACCGCGTCAACAACCCCCCTGGTTGCCTCCCTGGCGCGCTTCTGGGCATCCTCCTTGTTTATGCCGTATTCGAGAAAGTCTCGGTAGTCCACCTTAACCGCGATGCCCGGCATGTCAAGGAGGTTCATCGTGAGCTTGAGCCCCTTGACCTTGATTGTGATATTCTCCTTTTTCTGAATGGCCCTAGTCTCGTGCGGGATGGGGCTTACCGCGCCCATGGGCTCGCCGGCAAGATCGACGCATATACGATTGGCAAGCGTGGTCTTCCCGACGTTCGGGCTCCCGTAGATGCCCAAGCTGAGCTGTTTCTTCTTTTTGAAAAGACCCTTGAACCATTCGAGCAGCCCTTTAAGCATCGAAACCACGCATTCCTTCCATTTGCCAGGTTATCCTTATAAAAAATTATAAACTCGCACCCTTAAGAAGCGCCTTGTTGTTTTGAAGAGCCACTTTCCCCTCGGCAAACCAGCTTATGACAAGCGGCAGCCCGATGTGCTCGCGCTCGAGTATTTTTGCAGCTGCTTCATCGGCGCTCTTGCAGCCTGAAATATCCACCTTCTCCTGGTGGATGATTGGCCCGCCGTCAAGGGAAGCGTCAACGAAGTGTATTGTGTAGCCGGATATTTTTTCACCTGCCAGAAATGCGTCGCGCTGAGCATGCGCCCCGGGGTATTTCGGAAGAAGCGAAGGATGTATGTTTATTATCCGCCCGCTGTAGGCTGAAAGAAGCGTGTTGTTGCGGATTATTTTCATGTAGCCTGCAAGTACGACTAAGTCAGGTGAGAGTGAATCGAGCGTTTTATGGATTCCCGAATCGAGCTCCTCGCTGGAAGAATACCGGATTATGTGTGCGGTGATGCCGCTTTCTTTTGCGCGCGCTATCGCATGCGCTTGCGGATTGTCGGTGAGTAGCGCGGCTATTTCCCCCTTGTTGTGGAGTATTCCGCCAGGCTTGATGGCGTCTATTATGGACTGGAAATCGCTGCCTTTTCCCGATGCGAGAACCGCAATCCGGAAGATGCGGTTGCAGCGGATTACCTTTTCCTCGGTCACCAAGAGATCAACCGGAATGTCGTAGGGCTCGTTCGGAAGCCGATCCACCAATTGCATACTGTATGCAAGCCCGACTTTCGCCCCTTTTATTTTTGGAAGAAGCGAGTCATAGTAGCCTTTTCCGTAGCCAAGCCGATGCCCGCGATAATCGAATGAAACGCCAGGCACCACCGCCAGGTCGATTTGGGACGGGTCGATTTTCCTCTCTTGAAGAGCAGGTGGCTCAAGAATCCCGAATGCGCCGCGCAAAAGCTCGTCTGCAGATCTTATTTCGTAAAGCTCGAGGCTGCGCGAATCCATTATTGTTAATGGCAAGACTACCTTTTTGCCGAGCGAAAGCGCGCTTTTTATGATGCCGTCCGTATGCACCTCGCTTCCCTTTGCGGCGTAAAGGAGGATGCATTTCGAGGAAAGAAACTCCGGGAGGCGGACAAACGAGTCCAGTATTGCAAGGCAGTTGATATGCCCCTTCTCAGTGTGATGGACCTGGCGTTTCAAAAGCATTTCCTTTCTTATTTCGTCTTTCATTTCCCCACCAAATGGTTATTGCGCAATCCTTATTTTATCCCTTCCGAACAGCTCGGAGAGAAGGTAGATTGAGCCTGCCACTATTACTATTCCATTCTTGCCTGCAAGCGACTTCGCGGCTTTGAACGCGGTCTTGGGGGGCTTGATGCAAACGGCGGCTATCCCCGATTTTTTCGCAGCTCCGGCTAATTCCTCCAGGCTTGCCGAGCGGGAAAGCGTCACTTCCGTGAGAATTACCTTGTCAAAATGGCGCGCGAGTGTTGCAAACGTGGTTTTGTAGTCCTTGTCCGACATTGCTGAGAAGAGAAGGGCGCTTTTTTTGCCATTAAGAAGCTGCGGAAGCTCGGCTGCAAGCGCTGCCGCGGCTTCCGGGTTGTGCGCGCAGTCTGCGATTACAAGCGGGCGGGAGGAGATTTTCTGCAGGCGGAATTCCGGCTTTGCTTTTGCAAATCCGCGCTCGATTGCGCTTTTGCCCATCCCAAGAAGGGATGCGGCAGAAAGTGCTGTGATGGCGTTTTTCACCTGGAAACTGCCGGGTGCGGAAAGCGAAATTGCATATTCCTTGCCCCGAAAGGTTGCTTTGAAGGAATAGGCGCCGCTTTTCTCCTGAAGGCTGATTATTTTCGCCTCTTCTTGGGTGAATGTCGGCTTTGCTCTCTTTTGTTTGCAGATGGCTGCGATTGCGCGCTCCGCTTCGGGCGGCAGGTGCCCGCAAACAAGCGGCTTTCCCTCTCTTGCAACCCCGCATTTTTCCTTTGCGATTTTTGCAAGGGTTTTGCCGAGTATTTCCGTGTGCTCAAGCGAAATCGATGTTATTGCGGAAAGAACCGGCTCGACTGCGTTTGTGGCATCGAGGCGCCCGCCCAGGCCCACTTCGAGAACGGCAAAATCCACTTTGCGAGCGCTGAAAACGAGAAGGGCCATTGCGGTGACCACTTCGAAGAATGTGGCGTCTATCTTGTGGGAGCGGCAGGTTTCGGACACTTGGAAGTATGCCGCGGCTATTTCGCTCTTTGTTGCGTTCTTCCCGTTTATTCTTATTCTCTCGGGAAATTCCTCCACCTGGGGGGAAAAGTAGGTGCCTGTCTTGTAGCCTGCTTCGCTAAGAATTGAGCCGAGCATCTCTACCGTCGAGCCCTTGCCGTTGCTTCCTGCGACAAGGACGCATTTGTAATTTCTTTCGGGATGATTAAGAAGAAAAAGGATGCGGGAAATCCGCGCTAAGCCAAGCTTGCTTCCGAATTTGTCGAGTGCGTAGATTTCGCTTAGCGCTTTTCCATAGGAAATCAGGCTGGGCAGAGAATCACCGCTTGCCCCTCCTTTTCATATGGCACTCTATCGTATTTTCGATAAGCATTGCAACAGTCATGGGGCCCACGCCTCCTGGCACGGGCGTGATGAGAGACGCCTTTTTTGACACCTGCTCGAAATCGGCATCTCCGACCAGTTTTTCTCCCTCGCGGTTGGTGCCGGCGTCGATTATTATTGCGCCTTCTTTCACCATGTCGCCTTTGAGGAATCGCGGCTTTCCTACTGCCACGCACACTATGTCCGCTTGCCGCGAGAGGGCGCCCGTATCCTTTGTCTTGCTGTGGCAGATTGTCACCGTGCAGCCCTCGTTTAATAGAAGGAATGCGAGAGGCTTGCCAACTATGCGGCTCCTGCCTATAACCACCGCGTGCTTCCCGGTCAGAGAGACGCCGCTGCCTTTGAGAAGACGGATAATCCCTTTTGGAGTGCAAGGCGAAATTGTCGGAAGGTTAAGCGCGAGCTTGCCGAAATTTTCCGGCTGGAATCCGTCCACGTCCTTTTCAGGGCTGACTGCGGAGAGCACCGCGTCCTCGTCAATGCCGTTCGGAAGCGGAACCTGCACCAGTATGCCGTCGACTGCCGGGTCGGCGTTGAGCTTTTTCACCTGCGCAAGCACTTCGGATTGCGTTGATGTCGAAGGCATGTTGATTATCTTCGAGTCTATGCCGACTTTCTTGCATGCGTCCCCTTTCTTTTTCGTGTAGACGTGCGATGCGGGGTCGTCGCCTACGAGCACTATGGACAGAGAGGGCTTGACTTGCATCTTGCCGACTTTCAAAGCAGCCTCTGCGAGCACCGCGTCCGCCGCCTTTTTTCCGTCTATGATGTTGCTGCCCATATGTTTCACCTAGCCAAGCTCGGGATAAAGCGGGAAGCGAGAGGTCATCTCGAGTATTTCCTGCCTTATTTTTGCCTTAAGCGCAGAATCGGATGGCGCCATACATATGCGCTTTATCATTTTGCCGATTTCCTTCATCTCGCTTTTCCCCATGCCCCTCGTGGTAAGCGCCGGCGTGCCCATGCGGATTCCGCTTGTGACAAAAGGGGACTGTTTGTCATAGGGAACGGTGTTCTTGTTCACCGTGATGTTCGCCTCCTCAAGCGCAAGCTGCGCCTCCTTGCCGGTCAGCCCCATATTGGAGAGGTCGATTAATAGAAGATGCGTGTCGGTGCCGCCCGATACAAGGGACATGCCCTCGGTGAGAAGAGAGTCCGCAAGTGCGCGCGCATTCTCCACCACCTTATGGGCGTAAACGGAGAATTCCGGCTGCATTGCCTCCTTGAAGCAAACCGCCCTTGCTGCAATAGCATTGTCAAAGGGACCGCCCTGAAGCCCGGGAAATACCGCCTTGTCTATCATCTGCGCGTATTCCTGCCTGCAGAGGATGATTGCCCCCCGAGGACCGCGGAGCGTCTTGTGCGTGGTGCTGGTGACTACGTCGGCGTGCGGGAAGGGCTGCGGGTGAGCGCCGCCAGCTATTAGCCCTGCGATATGCGCCATGTCCACCATTAAATAAGCGTCAACCAATTCGGCAATTTCCGCAAATCTCTTGAAGTCAACCTGGCGCGGGTATGCCGTGAAGCCCGCCACTATGAGATTGGGCTTCTCTTCTTTTGCCTGCTTTTCCATCGCATCAAAATCAAGAAGATGCGTTTGCGGGTGCACGTTATAGGGGACTATTTTGTAGCCCTTGCCTGAAAAGTTGACCGGGCTTCCGTGCGTGAGGTGCCCGCCGTGCGAGAGGTTGAGCCCCATTATCTTCTCGCCAGGCTGCAAAAGCGCGAAATAGGCGGCCATGTTCGCCTGCGAGCCTGCGTGCGGCTGGACGTTTGCGTGGTCGGAGTGGAATATTTTTTTTGCGCGCTCGATTGCGAGGGTTTCCGAGGCGTCCGCGAACTGGTTGCCGCCGTAGTAGCGCTTGCCTGGATAGCCTTCGGAATACTTGTTGGTGAATATGCTTCCCTGCGCCTCCATCACCGCAAGAGAGGTGAAATTCTCGGATGGGATAAGCTCAAGCCCCTCGCGCTGGCGCGCAAGCTCGCTTCGCAGGATTCCGTAGGATTCCGGGTCTGTTTTTTCCATATTTGACATTGGCATATCTTGCACCTCTATCGTGAATTTTCCTATCTTCCGCGCGGCTTTGCGGGCGCAGCCTTGCCGCCATCCTGCACTGCGCGCTCAACTATCGCTTGCGCTTCCCCGATGTATGTTGAATAGTCGAAAAGCCTCTCAAGCTCCGGTTTTGGAAGAAGCGAGATTATTTCCTTGCGCGAGAGAAGGACGGAGAGAAGCGTTTTTTTGCCGCTGAATGCCTCGATGCTGCAATTGCGCAGAAGCTCGTGTGCCTCCTGCCGACCCATTCCCTTTTCGGTGAGCGCAATCATTATCCGCTCGGCGAGTATGAGCCCGCCTGAAAGCTCGAGGTTGCGCCTGATGTTCTCCGGGAAAAATTGCAGGCCGGAGAGCACAGTGTTCGTCTGCGAAAGCATGTAGTCCGAAAGTATGAAGCTCTCAGAGAAAATGAAACGCTCGTTTGCGGAGTTCGTAAGGTCGCGCTCGTGCTCGAGTGCGATGTTCTCAAGGGCGACTGCGACATTTCCGCGCACGCGGCGCGCAAGCGAGCAGATGCGCTCGCATTTGTGCGGGTTGCGCTTCTGCGGCATGGTGGAGGAGCCGACCTGCTTTGCGGAAAACGGCTCTGCTACTTCCATTATTTCGGTGCGCTGGAGGTTGCGTATCTCCTTTGCGATTTTCTCAAGGGTCGAGGCTATCAGCGCGACCGTGAATATCACCTGCGCATGCCTGTCGCGCTGAACAACTTGGTTTGAGACCGGCGCGGGCGAGAGGCTGAGGCTTTCCATTACAAGAGACTGGATTTTCGTGCCTTTCCCCCCGAATGTCGCCATGGTGCCTGCTGCGCCCGCCATCTTGCCAACCGCGATTGCTTTTTTTGCCTGCGAGATTCTTTCCAAGTGGCGCTCCACTTCGCAGTGCCAGAGGGCGAATTTCATCCCGTAAGTGGTAGGGACGGCGTGCTGCCCGTGCGTGCGAGCGATGCAAACGGTATTCTTGTGGGCAAGTGCAAGCTTTTTGAGAATGGATTTTGTCTCAAGAAGGCGCTTTTCCAGAAGCGTCAGCGCGGAAAAGATGGTGATGCCGGTTGCTGTGTCCTCTATGTCATAGGAGGTTGCGCCGTAGTGGACGTATCCGCCGTATTTTTTGCATTTCTCGGAAAGCGCGCGCACCATTGCCATCAGGTCGTGGTGTATCTCGCCCTCTATTTCCTCCACGCGGGAGAGCTCCACCTTGCCTGCCGCCGCTTCTATCTCGTCTGCAGCCTCGGATGGGATGCTTCCGAGCTTTGCGTGCGCGCGGGCGAGCGCCACTTCCACGTCAAGCCAAGAACGGAGCTTCGACTCGTCGTCGAAAATTGCGTTCATCTCGGTCTTGTACCTTCCGTCAAGCGGCGACACGGTCATCAAACCACACCCTGCGTTTTGAGCCCTGCGGCTAGCCCATCTAAATGTGCTTGCCCGGACTCCCGCACGCTAATTAGACATCAGCATAATTTAAGAATATAGGTCATAAGGCGCTGCGAACCTGACATGCGCATGGCTGCGCCATATAGACCATAAGACCCAACGGAATGGCTTTTTGAAATTCCTGGAAGCACGCCCCGCCATCTTTGAAGGTGCGCTCTTTGGGATTGACCAAAAGGCAGCCGGCAGCGCTCCTATTTGCCAGAGCACGTCTTAAGTTTTGTATCGCACACCTGTCCCAGTTTGCAGATAACGCCGTAGCAGGCGATTGTGCCGTCCTTGCAGGCAACCCCGTTAGCCGTGCATTTCTTGTCCTTCGGGCAGCATGCGGTTTCGATCGGATCGCAGCCGCCGCAGATGTCGCAGGTCCAAGTTTCGCTAATGCATGCGGGCACCGGGCCTCCCTCGCAGCACTGCTGGTTTGCCGGTTTGCAATAGATGCCGCCGCACGCGATTGAACATACGCCATTGTAACAGGTTTGCCCGCCCAGGCATGCCCCGCCGCAGGCATCGCAAGTCAAGCCGCTATCAATGCAAATGTCTCCGGCTAAAGCGCAGCACTGCTGGTTTGCCGGGTTGCAATAGCCGCCGCCGCACGCGATTGAGCACGTCCCCTCGTAGCAGGTTCGCCCTTCCGAGCACGCGCCGCCGCAGGAGTTGCAGATGCCGCCGACTGTGTTGTAGCAGTAATTGGGGCTCTTTAGTGCGCAGCAGCTTTGTGCAGGGGTGCAGACTGCCTCGTTGCAGACCGATGAGGGAGAAGATTCATTGCCGCAGTTGATGTATATCTTCATCGTACCGTTCTGGACTTTGCCTGATAGATGGGGGGTGTCGTATTTGAATGTGATCTGCACGGGCTCGCTTTTCGTTCCGTTGGCGCATAAACTGGTATTGTTGCCCGGTATCCATATCGACCGCTCCTGCCCTGGCAAGAATGACTCGTTTGTCTGTCCCAGATAACCTTCGGCGGACAAGTCATATGCGCAGAAGCGTTCGGACTTGATGTTGTTAAGATAGATTTCAAGCAAGGAGATAGGCCATTTGTCGGTGTTTTTCATGCGGAATATTATCTGCCCTTGCGAGTCGCCGCATGCCCAGGTCCGGCCGGTTTTCATTATGGCCTCCTGGACCAAAAACGGCTTTGCCTGCGAGCGCCAATAGATTCCGGATTCGGTTTCGGATGCGTCCGAAGAGGTTGAAGGCGCGAAATTCATCAGGGAAACCGCAACAAGCGCGATTATCAGGACTGCGCCGAACATGATGATGTATTCCGTCGAGCCCTGGCCTGACCTGAAAAACGCCATGCTGACCCTTTGCGGATAAGCGCTTAAAACTCTTCTGGCAACCAGGCGGAAAATCCGCGCCGCCAGGCTCTTTTTTGCCAAAAATCAAGGAAAATGGGAAAAACGGAAAAAGCGAGGGTTAAACATGGAAAAAGTTAGAGCGGGACGGCAAATCAGCAGTGCTTGCCTTATTTGCCCACGCACATCTGACGCTCTTCATCGCATCTCTGGCTCTTAGAACAAAGCTCCCCAAAGCAGGCAGTTGTGCCGTCTCCGCAGGGTGCGCCGTTAGGCATGCATTGGAATATTTTTGGGCAGCATGCGGTTTCGGTCGGATCGCAGGCGCCGCATACCGTGCAGGAAATCTCAGGCGGAAGACACATGGGCGGGAACGGGCCTTTTTCCTCGCAGCAGTAACTGCCTTTCTCGTAATAACACTTTCCACCGCATCCATCATTGCAATGCTCTTCGTAAGGCAGGCACATGTAAACGCCCACGTTTTTGCAGCAGAATTTGCCGGACTCGCAGCCCCCGGGGCAATTCGCTTCCCAGCCACATGCTCCTTTAGCCACGCAGGACCTTGTTTTTTCGCAGCATTCCTGCGCCCCGGGTTTGCAAAGCGAGCCGTAGCAGACGATTGTGCCGTCTATACAGGTTTGGAAATTTTCCTGGCAAACAGGAGGCGTATCGTAGCAGCATGCTTGCGATTCATAACTGCATTCCCCATTGCAGGCATCGCAAACCAGGCCGCTGCCGATACAGGCATTTCCGGCTGCCGCGCAGCACTGCTCGGTTGCAGGCGTACAATATCCGCCGCCGCACGCGATTAGGCACGAGCCAGCAAGGCAGGTCTGCCCGCCCGGGCACGCCCCGCCGCAGGAGTTGCAGGTGCCGCCAACTGTGTTGTAGCAGTAATTGGGGCTTTTCAGCGCGCAGCAGCTCTGCCCGACACTGCAGATAGTATCATTGCAAAGAACATTGGGGCTAGAGTCGTTGCCGCAGTTGATGTATAGCTTCATCGTGCCGTTCTCCATTTTGTCGGCAAGATAAGGGGCGTCATATTTGAAGGCAAGCTGCACGGTCTCGCTTCTTTTACCCTTGGCGCAAAAAGCGGAATAGTTGTTGGTGGGCACCCATATCAGACGTTCCTGCCCGGCTTTGAAGGATTCGTTCTTTTGCCCCAGGTATTCTTCACTTGATATGTTATATGCGCAAAACCGATGCGACGGGATGCCATCGATGTAGATTTCGCGCAAGTTGAGCTGGAATTTGTCGGTGTTTTTGATGCGCAGTATTATCTGCCCTTGCGAGTTGCCGCAGACCCATGCCGCGCCCTGGCTCAACATGGCTTCCTGGATGATGAACGGCTTTGCCTGCGCTTTCCAGTAAAGGCTGGATTCGGACTCCGATATGTCTGAAGAGGTTGACGGCGTGAAGTTCATCAGGGAGATCACGATGAGCCCGATTATCAGGATCGCGCCGAAGATGATAATATACTCGGACGAACCCTGGCCAGGCTTGAAAAGCGCCATGCCCATCCTTCATAGCCTTAATTATTTAAATCGAATGCAAGAAAAGAGAGCATATGCGGATGTAGTATAACCTGGCTAGTATCTTGGCCTTCCATAAAACCAAGCGCTCCGAAGCTTGATTTTGCAGGCAAGTCAATGGTCCGGGTTCAAACCCTAGGGGGCACAACGTTGCCAGAAGATGTGCATTTTGCCGTTGCAAAATGCATATACATCGAACGGCGTTCGATGAATATCCCCCTAATGGCGCACCCCCAATCGGTTTTTATAGGGGTGGACTTGGTGAAAATCCCGGCATCCGCATTTTTCTTCTCACAAAGCGCGTCTGCCGTTTCTGGCTTCGCCCGTGATGCTTTGCCTTCGGCTGGTTTCCCATAGGGACTGCTCGCATTGATTATAATCTTTATGCGCGAAATCGCCAATATGGCATGGAAAATTGACGAAATCGACCGGAAAATCCTCGAAATTCTCCGGGAGGATGCGCGAACGCCCAATGAAAAACTGGGGAAAAAAGTAGGGCTTTCCGAGCCTGCGGCAAGGCGGCGCGTGAACAACCTCCTGGCGCGGGGGATAATCAGCCGTTTCACAATAGACATCGCAGAGAGCGGAGGCGTCACCGCGTTGGTATTCCTTGCCACTTCGCCCGATGTGAAGACCGACCGGCTTATCCAATCGCTTTGCAAGGAGGATGGCGTGAGCGCGATATGGGAAATTTCAGGCGAGCTGGACATTGCGCTTCTGCTTTCCGCGCCAGACATGGAGTCGTTCAACAGAAGGGTGGATGAGATGCGCATGATGTCCGGAGTGAAAAAGACGCAGACGTCAATTGTGATGAAGAAATGGCAGTGATGCTAATCCAGCATTCCCTGAACCATTTTCGGCACCTCTTCTGCAAGGCGCAGGAAATCTTCTTTTGATAGCCATTCAAGCGAGCTGTGCGCTTCCCCGCCAAGCGGCCCGACAGTTACGAGGGGAATCCCGAGCGTGGATAAGACATTTTCATCTGCGACAGTGAGCCCGTATGCGATTGAATGGGACTTGAAGCCTTTGTCATAAAATGATAGGAAACGCTGGACCAGAGGGCTTGTTTCCGAGGTCTCGTATGCTGGAAGATAAGGCGTCTTTCTCACCGGAATCTCGGCCTGCCAGCTGCAGCCTTGCGGGAATGAGAGGGAGGCGCCTAGGCGCTCTTGCAAGTATTGAAGGAAACTTTCCGGGGTGAAAGGCGGGATATAATGAACGTCCGCCTCGATGATTGCATCGGTCGGCACCGCAAGAGAGCTTGACTCTGAATTGAACTTGCGGACAAACAGCCTGCACGGGCCCGTCCTGCCCGAAGGCATGGGAATTGATTCGAGCGCCAAAACGAGCTTCAGCCCGAGATCGACCGCGCTTACGCCGCCCGTTCCTGCTCCGTGCGCGCCTATGCCTTTCACAATGAACCGGTAGACGCACCTGCCGCGCCTTCCGAGTATTATCGGCGGGCGGGTGCCTGGCGCCATGCCGGAGGGAATGTCAGGTATCTCATGGCAGAGCCCGAAGCTGCATCCTGAAAAGGCACCGCTTTTCAATGCGAACCAGGTGCCTTCCGAAATGTTCTCCTCGTCCGCGGTGAGCACTATCCGAATGCCCCTGCTTTTTGGCACGCACTTTGCCGCGCAAAGAAAGATGAGGGAGAGGCCCGATTTCATGTCCCAGCAGCCAAGCCCGCGTATCCTGCCGTCTTCCTCGCGCATCTCAAACGGGCTGGTTGCCCCGTAGTTGTAAGGGGGCACGGTGTCAAGATGGCCGAAAAGAAGGATGGAGCCTTCGAGGGGGCCTTTCTGGGCAAGGACATTGAACCGCCCAGGCGCAAATTCCTGAAGCTGCACTTCGAACCCGGAATTCCTGAGCCGCTCTGCGGCAAAACTCGCGATTTTTGCCTCGTTTGGGAATACCGAATTTATCGAAATGAGGCTGCGCAGGACGGAAAGCGGGTCGTTGTCTTCGTTAGCCATGAAAACCACTTATCCCTACTTGATAGTATTGATCAATGCGGCAGCAACATTCGGCCTTCTGAATGTCTGCCTTGACCTAGGCTGAACTGCAACCACCATTTGCGCAGGTATTGAAAGTGACTCGTTGTAAGCCGAGTTCTTCACCCGGTTCTCACTGATTTTTGAAAGCACCTTTGGATCGTGCAGGAACACCGCGAGGCCCTTTATGAGGACATCATTCTTTGTCCCGTAGTTGTTTATCCGCACCTCATTCACCATCGCGTCGTCAACTGGGCGGTCCGGGTAGTAGGTTATCGGCGTGTCTCTTGAAATATAGATAATGGGGCCGTGGTCGATCTTCTCATCAACGGCATGCAATGTGGCTCCGGTGTTTGAGCCGAAGAAGCCCTTCTCGTTCCTGACGTAAACATACTCCACGCCGTTTGACGCAGTGTCGACCACGTAGCGCACGCCCATCTTGTCTGCCATGCGCTTGATGGAGCCAAAGAACTTGTCGGTCTTCTTTATCCTAACGACCCTGTCGTTGCGGAGAACGGCTTCCCGGATTGCCTGCCGCTCGGCTGGGTCGTCGCTAAAGAAATGCACGCGGGCGGCGGAATCGAAGTTCGGGGTGACTCCCGGTACCTCGGGCGCTATTCCGGGGTGTATGTTGATTATCAAGCCTGTTGGAAAGCCGACCGTCTGGTCCAGCATCACTGAGTTGAAGAGCACGGTGTATGAGTCTGAAAGTATCGCATCTATGTTGTTGGTGCGCATGAAATGAAGCATCCTTTGCTCGTACTCGACCTTCCGCTCGTGCTTTTCCTGGTTAGGGATGAGTATGCCGTTCCCGGCGCGCACCTTCTTTGGAAGGCTGCGCCATTCCTGCGACTCCTCCACGTGAAAAACTATGCCGTTTGACTCGCAGAAGTTCTTAAGGTAAGTGAATGCGTGGTGCGGGACGTCGAAATGCCTTCCGTCCACCTCGCAGCCGTTGTCATCGACAAAGACGGCCGCCACTTCGGCTTTTTGAAGAAGCGGGTTTTGCCTCATTGCGTTGCTGATGTGCGTGAGGGAAGGAGTTATCCTATTTTCGATGCCGATGCCCTCGCTGTAAAGCTCGCGGGGGGAGGTGACGTATGCTATCCGGATCTTGCGCTCCTGCGCCGGCGAACCCTCCGGCTGGCGAGAGGTTGAACCGAATATTGTCTGAATGCCTTCTGCCAGAGGAGTCTCCATGGCTTTTCTTGTTCAGGGAAGAGTTTAAAAACCAATCGCATAATTCGTTATATCTTAAACTAAAAAATTCATTTTAATCCAATAATTTAACTAAATTAGTTAAAAATGTTATAATATTCAACTAAATACGATAATACGATTTTTTGCTGGGCAGCACGACATCGGAATGCTTTTTAATTAGCGGAGGCGTTTATTTTACGGTGAAAAAATGGCCTTTAAATTCGCAATCCTGCTGGCAATAGCCTTCCTGTGCATGACCCCCTTTGCAAGCTTCACTTACCTTTATTCGATGAACGGCAGCAACCCGGGAGACAGCACCGATTATTTCAGGTTTTCCCAGCCAACAGGCATCCTCTTTGCAAACGGCAAGCTTTATGTTACGGACTCGGGCAAGGGGGCATTGTATGTGATGAACGGCACATTGCGCCAGCGCCTGATAACAAGGCAGGGAAGCGAAAACGAGCTTGTCAACCCGCTTAGAATGACATATGACAATGGCACGATATACATTGCGGACGGCATAAGCGGCAAGATAAAATACTATAAGGGGGACGGCACCCCTGTAGATACCTGGACAATGGGTTCGACAAACCTGGCAAAACCAAGCGGGATTGCGTTTGATGGCGGCAATGCCTACATAACGGACCTCAACAAGGGCAACTTGTATGTTTATTCCAGGGCAACCCGGGCTTATTCCTCGACCGGGATAGAACGCGGCGGCTCGGATGGCCAGCTTTCTGCCCCGGCAGACCTCCAGATATATAACAACAGGCTGTTCATTTCGGATTCTGAAAAAAAGCTCATCTACGTTTATTCTCTCAACCTCACGTTCCTTAGCAGCATAGGGAGAGGGGGAGGCATCGCATTGACCGCCCCACGTGGCTTTGACATATACCAGGACAGAGTATATGTCGCCGACAGCGCTTCGAATCGGATAGTCGCATATACGATGGATGGCTATCCGGTGGAAATACTCAACTCAAGCACGCCAGGAGGCAACCTCTCATACCCAGAAGACGTGGCCATTTCAGACGGGAAGATGTATGTTGCTGAAAGCGGCAGCAGGATTGTGAGGGTGTTTGCCATAAACGCATCCGCGGGCAACGAGACGGTTGCCTGGATGATAACAACCGCGAGAAATTCTCTTTCAAGCCTCTTTGCGCTGCAGGAAGTAGCAGCCAGGGTAAATGTGGGCTTCCAGCAAGGCACGGTCGCCCAGGACGTGGAAGATGCCCAGAGCTATTATGACAGGTATATGTTCTCGACAGCAAGCAACCTTGCGCAGAAAGCCATCGGTGAGTCTTCCGCGCTCCAAAGCGACCTATCGCAGAAAGTGGAGGTTGGGATAAAGAAGATTGCGAAAGATTCGCAGGATTCGGTTTCCCAATACCGCTCGGGCGCAAAAGGGATGGTTGAAACAAAAATAATACGGCTCGACAACATGGCGGCGGACGTGAATGCCAAGGCTTCTGCAAAAATGTACTCCACGGCTGCCGACACCGCGCTTTCCATGCCGGGCTTTGCATCCGAAATTCTGGCGATTGCCAGGAATGCGAGCATCCAGGACGAACAGGTGCGGCAGAATATCACCATAAGCCTGTTTTACCTTCAGGCAAATTCGCTTGATGAGAAGCTTGCGCAGATTGAAGGCAAGGCTGCGGCATACCGCCAGCAAATCGACACGACGAATATTAAAAGCCTGCTCGATGCGTCCGTGGCTTATGCAAAAGAAGGGGATTACGATGCCGCGAACCGCTCGCTGACACTTGCCGCGCTCGAGCTAAGCCTGTTTGATGGGTCGATAAGCGCGAATGCCAGGGAAATAGACGCGGCGCTTGGCAACCTTACAGCAATCGAATTCACATTCAATTCGATTGCCGCAAAGCCGACCCTTGTGCCAGCCAGTATTGAGAACGAGAGAAGCCAGATTGCGCAGGCAAAGGAAACGGTGTATGTGAACCCTTCGCTTGCGATTATAGTGGCAAAGCAGGCATCCGATTCGGCTCTGACAAAAATGGTCGAGGCGCAGGCGATCTCGACCGCGGTTGCCGCTCTTTTGATAATGTTAGGGCTGACCGCCATAATCGCGATCGTTTTCTATCTGCACATTAAAAGAAGGAAAGACAGGGGACTATAGAAAAGGAAGGTGCGTGCATGGAAATCCCAAGCAATCTTCGTGAAAATACCTCCGCTTTCCTTGCCGCGGTTGCGGCAGTGGCAAGCTTAGCCGGCCTTGCGCTCACACTGCTTTGCGGAGCACTGCTTTTTTTCGCGATCCAGCAGGCGGGAGGCGCGATTCTGCCCCAGGTCGATTCGGGAATGGCAGCAATCGAGAATGCGCAAGCCTTCCTTTCGCCTGCAGAACAGACGATGAATTATACCTCTAACGGGATGCTTAGCGCTTCGGTTGCGTTGGCATCGTATTCGAATGCAAGCACGCAGATGGGCGCTTCGCTTGGCGCAATCGCCGCTACGCCGCCGTTTTCACTTGACCCGCGATTCGCCTCATCTGCCGCGAAAATGGGGGAGGCAGGCGTTTCTTTCGCAGATGCTTCCAAATCGCTTAACGACTCTGCGTCGGGGATAGGCAATTCAACAAAAGCAATACATGATGCAAACGAGAATTTGGGAAGCGCGAAAGAGAGGCTGATTGGGGCAAAAAGGGATATTGGCAGCGCAATCGGAATGCTGGGCATAGGGGTTGCGCTTGGCACTCTTTCGCTTGCCGCCCTGTTCTCGTCGGTGCTCGCAGTCTCAGTATCGGTCCTTCTCGCGTATTATCCAAGTCTTTTTGCGAAGAAAAAATCAGCTGAGCCCGGGCAGTAAAACGAGCGGCTACTTTTTCCCTGAGAGGAGCTTGTCCGCCTTGCGAAGCACGCCGCGGGCGTTCTCATAAGTCATTTTTCTTGCCGCAAGCGAAAAAGGCAGCCAGAGCGAGCCGGTGTGCTCGTCTGAAAGCTTCACGGCGCTCTCGGTTGTTTTTGCAAGGAAGAAAACCACGTCCTTTCCGATTGTTTCCCCCCGCTCGTTCCTGCGGCTGTAGCTTATCTCCTCGCGAAAGCCGGGCAGGAATTCGATCTCCTCAATGCCCGTCTCTTCGCGTATCTCGCGCCTTGCGGTTTCCTCCTCGCTTTCCCCAGCCTCGACATGCCCTTTCGGCAAATCCCAATGCCCTGCGGAATAATGAAGAAGGAGGTAGCTATGCGAAATCTTGCCGGCCTTGCCAGGCATTTCCCGAAAAACAACCGCGCCGCAGGATTTTTCCATGCTGGACTTTTAGGAGGGCGGATAATTAAATCCATCAGCAGATCCTGGATTTCACTCTACCTGAAAAACGGCGTTTTTTTGAGGCGACGAATGATTAGAAAATTTGGCATGCAACTTGGCTTTGCAGCCGGCCATGAAAGCAGCCACTACTCGTTTCCATTCAGTATGCCAAGTATCCTCTTGTGCTGCCGTCCGTTTGAGACCAAAAATCGCTTTGTTGCCAGGTTCCACTTCCTGCCCTCAAAATCAGTTGCCACGCCGCCCGCCTGCTCGGCTATGAAAGCCCCTGCGGCAAAGTCATATGGCTTGAGCTTGAAGTCGAATTCCGCATCGACCATGCCGCATGCGACATAGCCCATCTCATACACCGCCGCGCCGATGAAGCGCGTGTGCTGGCTCATCTTCTCAAGCGCAAGGACTCCTGGAAGAATGCCTTGCTCCTCTATAAGATGAAGGCGGCTGTCGCAAAGCAGGAAGAAATCCTCGAGCTTTTTTGTTTTGGAAACCGATATCTTCTTGCCGTCCATCGTAGAATGCTTGCCCTTTTCGGCGTAGAGGAATTTTTTCTGGGGTATGAGATAAACTCCGCCTGCTGTCGGCTTGCCCCCGGAGAAATGGGCGATTGAAATCCCGTAAAGGGGTATGTCCTGTATGAAATTGTGCGTGCCGTCTATCGGGTCGATGACAAAAAGCGAGTCCGAGTCGAATGATGGCGCCTCTGGTGATTCCTCGGAGAGTATGAGCGAATCAGGAAATTCCCGTTTTATCCTTGACATTATCAGCTTCTGCGAGGCCATGTCCGCGCTTGTCGCCTTGTCGTTTCGCGCCTTGCTTGTTATGGTAAGCCCGGCTTTCCGAGAGCGATTTATCGCGCTTGCCGCCCCAAGAAAGCACGAGTGGATAAATGATTGCATTTCCGACATGCAGGAAGAACGGGGGCAAGGAATAAAAGCGGATTTGGGGCGGGAAGGCGCGAATCCACCCGCCGCCCTGTGCTAAACCGCCTTAAAAAGAAAAAACGAGGAGAGCCGGTTCAACTCCTCGCTCTTTTTCCGGTTGGGACGGGAATGCCTCCCTTTTCAGTGTTCTTCGGGCCAGCAAGGAATTTGCGCTCTTGAACTGGAACCTCTTCCTTCGCTGCGCTGCCAACAAGCTTCGTTGCTCTCTCATCAATCTCGTTTTTGAGCCTAGACATGGAGGCAATCTCTTCTCCGAGCCTTGCCCATTCATTAGCCATTGATGGGCGATAAAACACCCATTTTGAAATGAAATAGTCTGCTATACGCGGATATGGAAGAAGGCGTTCCCCGTGGCCGACATATGCAACTCCGAATTCAGAGGGCGCGAACCTGTCAATGACCAATTTTATCTGCCCTTCGAGATCGGACATCCGCTTGTTGTATTTTTCAAGCTTCGCAATATTGTCTGCCATTTGGGCAGATGATGCTGCTATCTGCTCACCTATTTGGAGCCTTGTTTCCTTGCGGGAGAAGAACCTGCGCAGGCGCAACCCGCTAATGTCTTCGCGCGCATGCTTAATATTCCATTTTTTCAAGCTAGCAGAAGTACTAAGGCCCGCGTACTCGTCACGGAGCCTGCGGAACTCCAATAGTGCAGGGGAATACAGCCCTTCTTCGAGATTTATTTCTGTGTTTGCGCTATTTTCCTGCGCAGCCACATCTGTTTTTTCATCCACCATTTTTGTCACCTCAAATTATATTCTGTTTCTGACTGTGTTCTAATGTGTATTAGGTTGTTAATAATACTCTGTCCTCCTCATGCGGGAGGACAAACGAAAAGATTATATGCTTCGCCGGCAAAATAGGCGCATGGACACGGGATTCCTTGAAGGATTGGGGCTTACGCGCAACGAGGCAAAACTCTACTTGGCGCTTTTGCAGCTGGGGCTCTCTTCGCCTGCCGAGCTCATGCGCGCAAGCGGGCTTCACCGCTCGAGGGTGTATGACGGAGTGAACAGGCTGATGGACAAGGGGCTTGCTGGCTCTGTCAAGGTGGGCAACAAGAGCAAGTTTGAGGCAATGGATGCGGACAAGCTTCTGGACTTTGTCGGCGAGCAGCGAAAAGGGCTGGATAAACTAGAAAATGAACTTGAGGCGATGCTTCCGAAGCTTCGGAGCATCTCAAAAGGCCAGCCGATCGCAGAGGCGCATGTGCTGGTGGGTGTTGAGGGGTTCAAGGCAATGAGGCGTGACGTCCTCAAACACGCTAGGGGCGAGCATCTGCTTATTGGTGCAATAGGAAGGGAGAACGAGGTGATGCCTGACTTTTTCACCTGGTGGAACAAGCAGAGGAAGGCGCAGGGGATTGCCATGCGCATACTCCATAAGGAAAGCGCGAAGGGAAAGATGATGACGAAATTGGAGATGTCCACTTCGCGCTTCCTGCCGCCCGAGATAGACAACCCTGCGGTGATTAACGTTTATGGCGACCGGGTGGTCAATGTGATTTGGAAGGACGATTACCCGATTGTGTTCCAGATGATAAATCAAGAAATCGCGGATGCTTACCGGCATTACTTTGAGCTTCTTTGGAAGATGGGCGAGAAAAAAAGAAAGTAGGCGAATTGAGCGAATTAATTCGCGCCGCAGGCTTCCGGCTTGGGCGGGCTGAAATGTGAGCACACCCACGCGCGGAAATCAGGCTCGGACTGCGCGCCTACTGCTGAACTATTTCCGTTTGCCACGAATGAGGGATACCCCTTGAAATAGCCCTGTTGCCGGTAAAGCGCATAAATGCCTGCAACCGTGCTGTTTGCGCCCCTGCCCTTCTCGTTCCAGTAGCGGACCTCAAACCTATCTTGCGGCATTTCTGACGCGACCTTCTCCACGATTGGCTTCATTTTCGAGCAGTAGCCGCACCAGTCCGCGTAGAGGAAATCGATTGTGACCTCTTTTGAAATAGGGGAAGGGTTCACTGTCTTTGGGGGCTCGGAGAGGGTGTTGTTGGCAGGGACGCCCTGGTTAGCCGGCTGCGCAGTTGTTTTGGGCAGGTCCTCACCGGCATTCTTTTGCGCCAAGGCGGCCTTTTCCGCAATGTCGGGCGGCAGCCCGGAAATTACAATCCTCTCTTTCTGGCCGTCCTGGGCAAACAGCCCGGAAAACACGAAAAACGCCGCTGCGATGAGAATGGCGCCGATTATGATGAATGACCCGAAGGGATAGCGCTTTTCATTAGAAACCAAAGGCGCTTGCTGCTGAGGAGAGACAATCGCATTCGGTTGAGCCTGCTTTTGCGCGCTTTGCGCGTTTGAAATCGGCTGCTTAAGCCGCTTGCCAATTTTAACATTCGCCTTGCCTGCTTTCGAAGGCTTGATTGGTTTTTTCATTTGCGCACCTGAAGAAAGAAGAGAAAAGAAGGAATAAAAAGAGATGCGGCTGTTTGAAGCCGCATTTGTCTGCCCTTAGTTGAAGGCATCCATTACTTCCTTGAAGTTGGCGTATGGCAGCGCTCCTGCGAACACCAGTCCGCTGCCGGCGCCATCCACAGACACAAGCTCCGCGCCAACCCCCAAGCCTGAGAGCTTGGAGACTATCGGGGCGAGCTTTGCCTCAAGGCCCGCCTTTGGCGTGCTTGAATAAATCACAAAGCCAGGCGTTCCCTGGATGCCAACCGACGCGCCTTCATCCTGCTGTGCAGAGACCCTTGATGCCGTCTCGCCGCTGTCAAGGCATGCATTGAACGCGGCTGTGTCAAGCCCAAGCGTTGCGGCGTGGGCTTTGGCATCTGCCACCGAGAGGGCGGACTGATCAGCATAGAACAGGTCGTGCATCCCCCAGAACTTGCCCTGCTTGCCTGCGCATTCCGCTGCTTCGGCAGACTTCTGCGCGTATTGGTGGAACGAAAGCGGGAAGTGCCTGAAATAGTATTTTGCATCAGGATATGCCGCCTTTAACTGGGTCAATGTTGGCTGGACCCTTCCGCAGAACGGACACTCAAAATCAGAGTATTCGACGAAAACCACTTTTCCGTTTGCACTGCCCTCGAAAGCGGCTCCAGTGAAATCAAACGCTGAAAGCCCGACCGGCCCTTGCGGCTGCGCTGGCGCGGCCGGTGTCGGCTGAGCGGGCTGTGCGGGCTGCTGCGCCTGCGCGGCAGCGCCCGAAGGAACATTCACCGTAAGCTTGAGCTTGCTGATTTCATTCCTGACGCCATCCGCTCCATAATAAACTGCGAACGAAACAAGCATCGCGGCAATCAGTATCGCCATTCCTAGAACGTATTCTCCTCTCTCTAATGGTGGACTCTCTTTTCCAGACATTGTTTCACCTCCAAGTAAAAACAACAATTCCCCCCTTACAAAACCAAGTATTTTAAAACCGATTGTAACTGTTCGGTGTTGTGGAAACGTCAATCGCGAGGGGCGCCCGCCTAATTTTGCGGCGCACGAAATGCGCAAAACGCAAGACTTTTATTTGATGGAGGCGAATGGCACTCATGATTTCGCTTTCTTCTTCCGAGCTTTCGCTTCCGCCCCTAAGGCAGAGGGAATGGCTCGTCTCAAACGGGCTTGGAGGGTATGCCTCATCAACCGCAATCGGGATGAACACCCGCAAATACCACGGGCTCCTGGTCGCCCCTGTGCAGGGGCTTTTCGGGCGGACGGCGCTCTTATCGAAAATCGAGGAAACGGTGAAAATAGCCGGGACGGAATATGCCATTTCGACAAACGAGTATCCGGGCGCGGTCTTCCCTCAGGGGCACAAAATGCAGATGGGCTTCTCATTCGAGGGGCACCCTCGCTTCGAGTATTCGTGCGGCAACGCGAAAGTGGAGAAATCCGTGCGGATGGTGCATGGCAAAAACGCGGTGGTTGTCTCCTACCGGCTCGCAGCAGGAAAGGAAGCGGAAATATCCGCAAGGCCCCTTCTTTCGCTTCGGCCGATCCACGCCGACCCTTGCACGGATGACAAGAGCGTTCGGTTTGAATCGGACCGGTTCGGCTTTGATGTTGAAACACCTCCTCTTCGGGTCTGTTCATCGACAGGAAGATTCTCCCCTGCGCCCGATAACTACCGACGAATGCTATATTCCGCCGAAAGGGAAAGGGGGCACGCGTTTGGCGAGACTCTCTTTTGCCCGGGCGTGTTTTCCGCCATATTGCATAAGGGGGAAGAGATGCATATCTGCGCCTCACTTGGCGGAATGGCCCCCTCCGAGGCACTTGACATCCTTGACAGGCAGGAAATGAGGTTCGCGCACCTTGCAGACGTTTATTATCGGCCAAACGGCTTTGAGAGGACCGACTTCGGGGATGCGCTTCTTCGCGCGGCAGACTCGTTTGTTGTGCGCACTGAAAAGCACAGCGGGATAACCGCGGGCTTCCATTGGTTCTCGGAATGGGGCAGGGACTCGATGATTGCGCTTCCCGGGCTTCTTTTGAGCACGGGAAGGCATGCGCTTGCAAGAGAAATGCTGATGTCGCAATGCAAGCTTCTTGATGATGGGCTGCTGCCGAATTTCGTGGATGAGAACGGGGAGCCGCACTACAACAGTGCGGACGCGTCCCTCTGGTTCCTGAATGCGGTGCGGCAATACGTGGAGCACACGAACGACGAAGAATTCGTGCGCGAGAGGCTGTGGGGCGGAATGAGAAGCGTCGTTTCCGGATACATGCGGGGCAACCCGCTTGTCCATATGGATTCCGACTGCCTGCTTTTTGTAAAATCGCCCTCTGCAACCTGGATGGATGCGAATGCCGGGGGGCACGCCATCACTCCGCGAAAAGGAAAGCCAGTGGAAGTGAATGCGCTTTGGCACTCGAATCTTTGCTTCATGAACAATCTTGCGAAAAAGTTCAACGACAGGAGGACCGCGGAAATAACGCTTAGGGCATCGGAGGGCGCATCTTCCTCCTTCCAGAAATTCCTTTCAGCTGAGGACGGGAGGCTGCTCGACGTGCTTGAACCGAACGACTCCACAATCAGGCCCAACCAGATATTCGCGGTTTCGCTGCCCGATTCGCCTTTGAACAGCCTGCAGAAGAGGCATGTTTTCAATATCGTGCGCTCGCGCCTCTATTCGCATCTCGGGCTAAGAACGCTTGCGCCCGAGGATTCGCGCTATCAGGAGGAGTATTCCGGCAACCAGGAAAAAAGGGATGCCGCTTACCACCAAGGCATGATTTGGCCGTGGCTTTTGGGCGCGTTTTACGATGCGCAGCTCGAGGTTGCGCCTGGAAGCGAGCGGCAGATACTTTCCGCGCTTAAGCCGCTTGCGGATGCAATGCGCGAAGGGTGCGTGGGCACGCTTCCGGAAATATACGAACCTCGGAGCGGAAAGCCGGCAGGCGCAGTCTCGCAGGCATGGAGCGTTGCCGAAGTGCTTCGGATTTATACCAAGGTGAAAAAGGCGGAAAGCGCTTCTTTTGCCGCTGCCAACCAGGATTTCGACCGGGCGGTTTGGGCAAAACCCGTGCATTACCGAAAATAGGCTTGATTGCCTGCTTTGCGAACTTGCTTGGCAGCGCGCTTCTTTTTTCAGATGGGACTCCGTTCAAAGCAGCTTGAGTTCCTTTGTGTGCTTGTTTATTGCAGATTCCTCAGCCGGCCCTGCGCCGAAGCAGGTTATTGAGCCCGGCTCGACTTGGGTGTGGCCGGCGTCGCGGATGAGCGCACAAGGGATTTCGCGCTTCATTTTCTCAAAAAGGGAGAGCAGCTCCCCTTCGGAAGACACTTTAAGCACTATCTTTTTCTGCCCTTCCTCTTCCCATTGGCTTGCCGCATCGGGGTCCTGCGCTTCGGCTTTCTTGTATGCCGAAAGCGAAGCGTGCGCAGTCTGGCCCGCCATCTTCCCCTTGGACATGCCGAGGTCGGTGCGGATTATTATCGCCTGCTTGAGCATGGGCATAAAAATCCAAACCAATATTATATGCTTATGCCTGACGGAAGGATAACGCGCCTAAGCGAGATTGCCGAAACGATTAGGCAGAACGAGAAGGCCCGCGCGGAACTTGCGAAAAGGCTCCGCTTCAACTCGGGCAAAATGATTTACGATGAAACCCTTGAGCGCGAGCTTGTCATCCCGGTTGGCGAAATGCGAATCGAAGGAAGGCTCGCCGCGGTTGACAGCGGGATAGCCGGCGAGGAGCTCCACGGCTTTGATTTCCTGCTTCTCCGCTCGGTTGGCGCGGTATTTGACTACAAAGGCTCAAAGGTGGTGTCGCATTCATACTTCCCGTCCTCATTGCCGCAGATGGAATACGACATGCGAAGCGGGCTTGACTCGCATGATGTGATGTGGCACAAGTCGCTCTTCAGGCTCAAAGGGGAGCTTTCGTGCGCTGCTGATTTGATTGAAAAGCACACCCCCGCCTGCATTCTTATGGACGGCTCGATTGCCCCGCTTCTTTCGGACAAGCCGCCCGAGGGCTCGGAAGTGCGCCCGCTTTATGACGACGTGCTTGGCGCTTACAGGAGGCTTTACGAAGTCTGCTGGCAGAAGAACTGCACGCTTGCAGGGGTGATAAAGGACAGCAGGAGCCGCCGCTTCATCGAAATCGTGCAAAAGCATGCGGAAAACGAGCCGGGATTTGCGCATACCTCGGACACGAACTTCCTGTATTTCATGCTTGAGGCTGGCGAGCGGACGTGTGCGTTTTCCTATTCCTCCTCACCGGCAAAGCACCAGATACTAAAGGACTTGGGGCAGTGGGCGGAGAGGATACTTTCGTTCTATCTCAAGCCGGTGGCGGATGACCGACCGCTTCGGGTGGAATTCCTCTCGGGGCAGAAAACGTTTGCGGAAGTGGCGTCGCTTGTCCACTCGCTCTCGCGCATGCACAAGGCATATGCATACCCCGCGATACTTATCGAGGCTGACTTGCGCGCCGCGATGGATGCCGACGAATTCGAGCGCGCGTACGGCAGCCTGTTTTCAAGGCTCGGAAGAAGCTCGTCGCTTATGCGCCTCCGCAGGAACAGCAGGCCGTTCAGATAGCCCCAAAGCGGGCGAAATGCCAAATCTTATTAATTGTGCAACCCCCATCATGCTGGGGGGATGCTATGAACGGCATAGGTAGGCCCGTTGAGGAAGGGAAAGAATACGTCCTCACGATTGACGCGAAAGGCGCGAAAGGGGACGGCATCGCCCATGTCGAGGGGTTTGTGGTTTTCGTGGCGAATGCGGCTGTCGGAGAGAAAACAAAGGTGAAAATCACATCTGTGAAAAGGACGTTTGCCCTCGGTGAGAAGGTTTAGCCTGTTTGGAAATTGGTTTCATGTGCGGGATAATCGGCTACATAGGATATAGGAAAGCGTCCGATGTGATACTGGAGGGCTTGCGCACCCTTGAGTACCGCGGGTACGATTCCGCAGGCATCGCAATACTTGACAGGAAAATTTCCGTGATAAAGGATGTCGGCAGGATAGACGACATACACAAGAGGCGGAATTTCCTCCAGCTTGAAGGGAACATCGGAATAGGGCACACCAGGTGGGCGACGCATGGCGGGGTGACAGTGGAAAACGCGCATCCGCACACCGATTCTTCCGGGAAGATATTCCTGGTGCATAACGGCGTGATTGAGAATTTCGACGCTTTAAAGGACGAGCTTTCCAAAAAAGGGCACAATTTCGCCTCGGAGACGGATACTGAGGTCATTGCGCACCTTGTCGAGGAGGAAACCGGCAAAGGAGGGGATTTTGGCGCTGCTTTTTCAAGGGCGGTTTCACGCCTTTCCGGCTCATGGTCGCTTGTCGCGATGCGCGAAGGGGAGGAAGCAATCCACCTCTCACGGAACGGCCCGCCCATGGTCATAGGCATTGGCAAGAGCGAGATGTTCTGTGCGTCAGACGTGCCGGCGCTTCTCCCCTATACGAAACGCGTCGTGTTCGTGGAGGATGGCGACCGGGCGAGGATAACGCGCGACGGGTACTCTGTATTCGACTCTTCCGGCAGGCTTGTGAAAAGAAAGGAGCAGATCATAACCTGGGATGCGAAGATGGCGGAAAAGGACGGCTATCCGCATTTCATGCTAAAGGAGATATACGAGCAGCAGGGCAGGATACGCGATGCCCTGTCTGCCGACTTGCACGAGGCGGTTTCGCTCATAAAAAAGCACAAATGCCTGACCATAGTCGCATGCGGCACCTCGTACTATGCCGGCCTTGTGCTCAAGCAGCTTCTGCAATCCCGGGTTTTCATCCCTTGCGACGTCATCATAGGCTCGGAGTTCTCTTATTCAAGAACCGGAAAGGAAACGCTGGTCATGGCAATCAGCCAATCAGGGGAAACCGCGGACACCCTCTCCGCAGTCCGGCTTGCGAAAAAGTCAGGCGCGAGAATAATCGCGGTGGGAAACGTGGTCGGAAGCTCGCTTTACCGCGAGGCGGATGCGAATGTCGTAATCGGCGCAGGCCCCGAGCTTGCGGTCGTTGCGACAAAATCATTCACCTGCCAGATTGCGGTGCTTACCAAGATTGCGCTCTTGCTTGAAGGCAAAGAAGGAGGGGTTGCCGCGCTCTCAGGGCTGTCTTTGGAAATAGAGAAGATACTTGCGCGCTCGAAAGAAATCGAAAAAATGGCGGACGAGCTTGCCAAAAGGAGGGATTTCTTCTTTATCGGTCGCTCGCTTTCGTTCCCCTCCGCCCTTGAAGGCGCGCTCAAGCTAAAGGAAATCACCTATCTTCATGCGGAAGCGTATGCGGCAGGAGAGCTCAAGCACGGCCCATTGTCGCTACTCGAAAAGGACGTGGTGGTGATTGCGCTTGCGCCATCGGGCGAATCGCTTCCGAAAACGATTTCGAATGTGCAGGAATGCAAGGCGAGGAACGCCACGCTGGTGGTGTTTTCGGACGATAAGGAAGCGATGGGAAAATCAAGCCTGTGCTTTTCCATGCCGACCGTTCCGCAGGTCGCAATCCCGATTATTTACGCTGTGCCGCTGCAGCTTCTTGCCTATTATATGGCCTTGAAGCTGGGAAGGGATCCGGACAAGCCCAGGAATCTTGCCAAGTCGGTCACTGTCGAGTGAAAGCTTCGGTGGAAAAGAAAAAAACGGCTTATTCTCTCCAGAGGAAAACTCTCATGCGCATAGGGTGGCCGCTGAGGGTTGCGCCGCGGTGCGCGATTGCGACCCCTGACGCGTTTGCAGCAGGGAAGCGGCCGAATGTGTAAGGCGCAGCCGCAGCGTCCGTTCTCTCGATTACTATATAGCACTCGCCGCTTGTGCGAAGAAGTTTCTTGAGCTTCGCATAGTTCGCATCAAACGCTGAGCCAGGCATGCCAGAGTTGACAAGCGAATCGAGTTTCAAAAGTTTCTGCAAGTCGAGCTCGTTTGAAAATCCGGTTGTGAGCCCGGGCTGCCGGATATTATCCAGCAGATTGGGGGTCGGGATGCCCGTCCAGTTTGAGGGCACACCAGGCGACATGAGCGAGTCTGCAACGCGAAGCGTGTCTACGTAAAGCGAGTTCGACCGCTCCTCTATCACAGACTGCGCTCCGAACCAATAGCCGACAAGCGAGGTGAATGCGACAACCAGTATCATGGTCGCCACCACCGCGTCAAACGAGAAATACTGCCCTTTTTTTCCATCCATGTTGCTCGACCCTTTGTTGTCATGGTGCCCTGCTTATCGTTATGTTGCCTGCTGAGTTGCCCATCCGCACTTTCTGCCATGTTGAAGGATTGATTACTATGAAATCCTGATCAAAAGTGATAAACGGGGAAGAGAGCGTGTAGCGGTATGCCGCAGTCACGGTCGACGCGGAAAGCGAAGCCTCGTTCCCGTTCGGGCCCGCCCATACGACATAGACAATCCCTGTTTCCTTCGCGCTTGGCGAGCCTGCGCGGCTCAGGAGTATCCTGTATGGCTTGCCGAGTATTTCTGAGGGCAGATAAAACTCTTCGGAAAATCCGCTGCCAGCGATGAACGCGGTGCGCACGTGGTCCGCAAAGCCGTATGCTATCTCCTGCGCATACGCATTCTGCGCGCGCTCGGTCTCCTGGGACTGCATCTGGAAGAATATCGCTATCGTGCCAACCAGCATGAGCAGGAAGAATGACGCGTAGGCAAGAAGCTCCACTGCAGCCTGCGCACGCGATGCGCCGCCCCTGCGGTGATTTTTGCCATCCATCCATTCACCCATAAGATATATTCACATAATCGCCAGGCGATATGTATTCCAGGTTTATTCTCTGAAGGCCAGCAGTCCTCTTGCCTGAGAGGCTGCCTGAAATGTTGGCAAACGTGGGGCTGACCACGTCCTGCAGCCGGCCGTCGGCATCTATTGAAAATGCAACAAGCCCGTTTTCAACGCTTGCGTTTCGTATTCCTTCTGGGTAGTTGACCACTACCGACTTCTTTGCGCCCGGGCCTTGGAGATAGACTTCCCCTGCCTCGTTGGCTATCGTGCGCGCGCTCACCTTCGCCTGCAAAAGCGCGGTCTTGCCCATTTCCGAGTTTGAAATGGACATGAACATTAGCGCGAGGGGGACGATGAACGCTATCGCGAAGCCCACCATGACCAGCAATTCCATACTGGCCTGCGCACGCGTGTGAACTGCGGACGCAAATGCGCTTTCCTTCAATCGCGCGCCCCAGATGCTGTTTTTGGATCTCATGAAAGCCCTCTTACTCGCAAACAAGCGTGGTTGAACCGGGCAACCCGCAGGCTATCTCGTCAAGCCCATAATCACTAATCGCACCGGGGCCTAGCCGGAAAACCCCTACTCCATCCTGAGTTGCATTGTTGCCGGCCCCTCCTGCGCACATCTCGGTGCTCTTGCAGCCCATCATGCCCTTTATCTTGTAAAGCTGCGAGGGGAAGAACGAGCCTGTGAAAAACTCGCGGTCGAGCCTCGAATATAGCGGATGGTCGCCTATCAGGTCATCCTTGCCGCCCGCCCATTTGCCAACGACAAAAGATTCTATCCCATAAATACTTTGCCTAGTTGAGGCAAACGGATTGAGAAGCATGCGCTGGAAGAAGGATGGCGCGGTCGGCTCGTGCACGTAGAAGCCGCAGATGGCCATGTCCCTTATTTTTGTCACGTCCCAGAGCCTATGATAGTCGGTTAACGCCTGTTCGGTGTGGCGGGTGTGCGTATTGTCTATGAGCGCATACTGCTGTGAAACTATTCCCGCGCGATGCACCCAATGAATATTGTCCGTTTGGTTGCTGCTAATCACCAGGGTCGGAAGGGTCTGCTCGGTCGTGTTTATGTAGACAGGCTGCTTGCTGCAATTTGAGTTGCTTGATGAATATGACACCTTGCAGTTGATGCAATCCGTTTCGGTCGTGACGTTGTAAAGGCACCCTCCGAAAGGAAAATCATACTCGGTGACAAAACTTGGGGGGGTTGTGACAATGACTGCACCGTAAAGGTCGGCGGAAGCCTGCAGCCTTGCATCATACGGGGTCACGAGAATATACTGCTTGAGCCTGCCAAGCTCGGTTGCATTCATTTCTTCAGGGTAGAGGTCGGTCAGGGGGCCGAAAAACCAGCCGTTGCCCCTGATGCCGTTCCATTTGGCCGGCTTAAGGTCGGCTCGCACAGAATAGCTTGCATGGGTGAATATCTGCTTGTCGGGCGCAGTATCAGGAGAGTCGAATGGGTGGTATCCCATGTATGACCGCTTGATTGCCGGGTCCAAAAAGCCCTTTATTGAAAAGCTCGCGTTTGCAGACAATTGCTTTGACTGACGCATTGTCCCTTCCAAGTCTGAAATGTTCATCTGGGTTTTGAAGCTCACCCTCACGTCCCACGGGCCGGTCTGCTGAATCCTGAAATTTTGCGGCGCCGAGAAGGATGTGTTGAACCCCATGAGGTTTGCAGATTTTTGTATCTTGTCCTGCCATGCGGCAAAGGTATAGGATGCGTTCTCTTCGGAATTGTAGCCCAGCGCCGGATACAGCCCGGTTGTTCCGTTCAGAATCAGGGACCGGAGCGAAGTTTCCGCAACGCCCGTGTATGGATTGTTCACATTATCTGATGAGTTCGCCTCGCTAAGCCCAAACGAAGCTGAATAGTCCGCCAGCCTGTAGGTCGCATAATACGCAGATGCTCCGGCAAAATCCGAAAGCGCCTCGTCTGAGAGAGTGGTAAGGACCTGCCGCATGGCTTCGCCCTTGAAGCGCTCGGCCGACCGGATGTCGGACTGCTCAAACACCCGGACCCAAATCTGGACCGTGAAAAGCATGAATGAAAGTATGGCGAGCGCCATCACTGTGAAGAAGAAGCCCCTCCTGCCCTTTTGCAGATGGCTTTCCATGGCATCACGCATAGACCACGAACCTCACAAGCTGGATTGAGTTGTTTCCAGGAATGAAATTTGAAATCGGCTTGTCGCACGGCGTTGCGTTGCAGGGCGACTGGTAATTACCATAAGCCACATAGCCTCTGCAGCCCAAGTAGCAGAAAGGCGATTCGCCCGGCTTTGGCGGGTCGGTGTAAAACGAGGTGAATACTGTCGATGATGCCTGGACTTTCGTGAAGCGCTTGCCGTATCGGTCGGACGTAAGCTCGGTGCCGGCGTCGTAGATCGAAACCCAGCTGTCGGTGTTGAAGTTGTAGCGCTCGAGGGCGTAGCCGTATCCCTTCGGGATTATCGGTTGGTATGCCGTGTTGTTGCTGCCCCCCGCCACTTTGAAGAGTATCTGCTCTGCGTCTGCCCCGCCGAGAATCCGCCCCAGGTAGGACGAACCAGGCGTGTCGGAGCTTGTCGCAAGCACGCCAAGCGTGTCGTGGGCGAGCTGGTGGGTCTGCTCAAGCTCGGAGTAGAAAGGCTTGGGGGCGCCTATCGTGAATATGAGGAGCCCTATTACGACCATCATGAGCGTGAATGCCACGAATGCATCCAATGAGAATACGAACCCTCTCCCGTCCATGGGTGGAATAACGGAATGAACATTATAAATGGTTGCGAATGAATTCGGAAAAAAGAAAAAATACGCGTCGTTCTTGACCCGCTAGTCAAGATGTCGATTTTTTCTGGAAGAAAAAAATGCGACGTTGTTGCCTTCGGCAACTTTACCCCGGATTTTTGTGAAACAAAAAATGCGGCGTGCTTTTTCCCGCCCTCTTTTTGCCACGGCAAAAAGTGGCGCCTTTTTCCTACGGAAAAAGTGCGCTGGACAAAGCTGCCAATTTTTTTCCGGAAGAAAAAAATGCGGCGGCCATTTTGCTTTTCGCAAAATGTGCCGACCTTTTTTGTGAAACAAAAAATGCGGCTGCCGGGATTTTCAGCACCCCGTTTCTTTCGGGGTTGAAAGACCTTTTCTCCCTATTTTTGCCCGAAGGCAAAAAGGGGCGCCTTTTTCGCCGAAGCGAAAAAGTGCGTCGAGAAAAGGGATTTCATTTGAACCCGGGTCTCGAGCTTGGGAAGCTCAGATCCTACCAGGCTGGACTACAGCCGCCATTTCTGTCACTTATAGCCTATCCATAAGCTTGCAGTATCCTGAATGAAAAATAATTAAAGGTGATGGTGCCAAGGCAGCCAACTTTTGCACTTGGCGTTTTTCCTTCGATTACTGCGCCAGGGGGTTATTCACCACGCCCATGAAGAGGATTTCGCCGGTGCCATCATCCACTATCGCGTAGAAGAACGGCTTGTTCACTTCCATGTAGAACGGCTTGGGCGGGTTGTACCCCGGGCCAGCCGATGTCAGCATCCCTATTAACGTGACTGCCGCGGCTTCCGAGCCTTCCTCGTTGGTTTCAATGTAAGTCTTGTGCTTGACCGTGCCGATTTGGACAGCCATCTCGCTCATCTTGCTGAAATCCGCTAAGCCGGAGAATGCCGTGCGCATGCCTAGCTCCTTGAGTTGCGGAACAAGCTCTTTTTCATATTCATACTTGAATTTTGGAAGCAGGATTGTGCCTTTCTGGCGGCTGAATCTACTCTTCAGCTCGTTCCACTTGTTTTCGTCCAAAAACGCGAAATCGGTTATTCGGTCAGGCAGGAAAACGTACATGTTCAGGCGCTCTTTGGGGTCGGATGCGTTGCCATAAGGCAGTTTGATTGCCTGAAGGACATGGTTGCCGAGAATGCCATTTTCTTCGAAATAGGAGTAATCTCCGCTTTGGCTCATCATCGGGACTTGGAGCTGCGAATTGCCGCTCGTGGCGAATGCCCTGTTTTGCGTGAGCTTCTTGTCAAAAGGCTCGGCCCATTTGCCCTTGAAATATACGGCGTTAATGAGTGCCGCCTCGTAATTCGGAAGCTCGCCTTGGCTGACAATGCTCTTGATTTTGCCGTTTGTATTTTCGCTCACCCAGCCGTTTATCATGTTTGCGGATGCGGGTTCATCGTCAAAATTCAGGGCTTGCGCGGATGCAAGATAGTACTTTCCCATGTCATTTTGGTAATCTTGCCTGAATTGGAATCCGCGCGCGGTATTCAGCCACAAAGAGTTTGCGATTGAGAGGTTTACGTCATTTCTGCGGGAGAGGCTTCTGATGAGCGATTGGCTTTCCTGGTTCAGTGAGTTTGGTTTGAGGTTGCCTACTTGAAGCGCATTTCCCATCTCTTCTTGTGTGGCGCCGGATGAGCCTGCGTAAACCATGGAGAGCGCAAGGTGGATGCTTGCCGGAGAAATCATTATGTTCTTGCTATTGTCCTGCTGGGTTTGGAGAATCCTGTCAAACAGGCTGAAGCCGAACGCGTTGTGTGCCGCTGAAAGGCTGGCTGTTTTATTTGCCGCATAATTCTGATGATAAGGGGGGGAGTTTCCCGCGCAACCTGCCAGAAAAATGGACGATAACGTCAAAAGCAAACAAACAAGCACAAACGGGCTTGCGCGCGATAATGATACTGCCATCCAACCATCAACTTCCGCCCTGCAATGGGCAGGAAAAGTTACTGCGACCCGGTTAATAAAACGCCCTGGTTTTGTTGGGGGGCTGAAAACTGACTGACGAACACAAGCCGGGCAGACTGGAAAAACATGCCATATTTTTAATAAGCGATTCGTTAGCCACCCATGGAATTCCCGAAAAGCGCGATTTTCGCCTTCAACGCGAACATAGACCACCTCAAGAGCGTGAGCGACGATGACGTGTCAGAGATTGATTCCCATCTGCCCGGCCTTGCCGCCCAGATGTCGGAATCGTTCGCATGGGGCGTCCAAAAGGAGGTCCTCATAGACGCAAAAACATCTGCGCTTCTCCTGTCCAGAATGAAATTCGACCGCTCGATAGTCGGAGGCCAGGCTGGGAACGCGGCGGAGCAGGCATCGGCCCTCGGAGTGGATTGCATTCTCCACAGCAATTTCGCAAACACGGAGCTTCTTTCGCGCTTCACGAACAAGGAGAAGGTATTCCTTGCGGGAAAGGAGGGCTTCGCCCCGGCAGGCGCGTTTTCCTCGCAGGCGGCAAGCGCGCATCATTTCGTATTCGAGCACAATGAGAGCCGCACGCGCTTCATCGCTTCCTTCGACCCGCTGCCTTTGCATATAGAGGACGATTTTAGTCGTGCGATTGATTCGAAACTGCCCGGCATAGGCAAGGCGTTCGTCGGCGGGTTCCATCTCCTAAAAACTCCTGACCGCATGCTGAAATTCGTCGATGAAATACTGCGCTGGAAAAAAATAAACCCGGGCCTTTGCATATTTGCAGAGCTTGGCGAATTCCAGAATGAAGCTGTGCGGGAGATTGCGCGTGAAAAGCTCCTTCCAGTAGTGGACATGGTCGGCTTGAACGACACCGAGCTCTCATCGTTCGGATGCGATTTGCCGGAGTTAGCTGAAGAAATGAATGCCGTTCTTTTCCATACGCCGGAAAAGCACGAGGTGCTACCTGAAAGTAAGCTGGATCCGGGCGCACTTTTATTTGCAAAAAAATGCGCTTCCTTCAAGGCGGAAAACGGCAGGTGCGCAACGATAGCCGAACTTGAGTGCTACGAAGCGAAATTCCAGGAATCGCCGAAATGGACGGTTGGGCTCGGGGACACGTTCTCCTGCGCTTACTTCATGGCTGCAAAAAAGCCTTTGGTGAAAGAATGAAACGGGCATTCCTATTCCACGGGGCATACGGGAACCCGGATGAAAATTGGTTTCCCTGGCTCAAAGCCGATTTGGAAAAACAGGGATATTTGGTGGTTGCGCCCAGGCTCCCCACACCGGAAGGGCAGACGCTTTCCAACTGGCTTGCGGCGTTTAAGGCGCAGTACAGGCTTGAGGGCGAAGACACGCTCATTGGCCACAGCATAGGCGCGGCGTTCGCCCTAAGGCTTATCGAACGCGCCAAAAAGCCAGTTCGCGCATGCTACTTGGTTTCGGGATTCGCATCGCGGCTTGGAAAAGCGGAATTCGACGGCCTCAACAGAACGTTCATCGAAAAAGGCTTCGACTATGAGAAAATACGGGCGAACTGCCCTCTCATCTCGATTTTTCATTCGGACAACGACCCATATGTTCCGCTTTTGAAGGCAGAGGAACTTGCCTTTGGCCTAAAAACACGGCTGACGGTGGTGCCTGGCGCAGGGCACTTCAATGAAAAATCAGGCTACCTGAGATTCCCTCTCCTTTCCAGGAAGATACGCTCGGATGGCGCCCGCAAGCACAACGGTTTTAAAACAAAACCCATCAAATGAGGCACTGCTGCGACCGTAGTCTAGCCTGGTTAGGATACGAGATTGCCAAGGCTGAGGAGCCGATTTATGCGGAATTGGCCGCTTAAATCTCGCGAGCCGGGTTCAAACCCTAGGGGGAAGATGCAGACAGATGATCCCCCTGATGTCGTGGAGCTTCGCTCCACTTCCCGTACAAAAGCTTCGCTTTTGTCCGTGGTTCACCCCCATCTGGTTTCCAGACGGGTGAGCTTGGTGAAAATCCCGGCGGTCGCAAATTTTTTTTTCAAAAAATTTGGGATACGATCAGAACGGCGAACCGTTCTGGTGTGCAGCAGAACGTTGCGACGTTCTGCTTGCACCTTCGGAGTGAGCCGAAGCGTGTCGCATTTTATACTAACATCAGTGCAACCGCCGTTTTGCCTAAGGCAAAAACGCGACAGCTCCGCTGTCGCTCCCGGCGGTCGCATTTTATTTTTGTTAAAGAATAGCGCTGCGCGCTAATTCACGCGAGTATCGTTTTTCGCACCCAAATGCCGGACATCTATTACGCGTGAGCCGCCTTCTTGTGCTTCGTTAATTGCTAAGGCAGCCGTAGTTGCCGCGCTTTTTTCAGCAGGCATGATATTTTCAGCCTCACAGGATAAGTAGACCCGGAGCGCTTCCTGGTTCATTAGTGAAACACGAGTATACATCCCGCCCTGCTTTGACTCAATCGCCTTTTTGATCAGCCCTATTGTTTTGTCGAAAGATTTCAAGTTGACGTTGTGCTCTGCCAGATATTTCCCGATCCTGTTTTTTATGCCCGCGAGCCTGGAGGCGCAATATCCTAAAACACCCGTTGCAACTACCCCTAATGCAAACAGTAGCCAGTGCTCAGATGCAAGCAGATAAACAGTCAACATGGCTGACGCCCCAGTTGCAGCCTCGACAGACTCCGTTTTTTTTGAAACCTTGCTGCGCATGCTTGACAGCGCCTCCAAGATGTCTGAAAAGATCGTCCTTGAACTCATGTTTGGCGCGGATGCTTGCAGCCCTTCAAGGAGTGACTCCTTGTCAGCCACGCCGGGCTGAAGGTCCTTGGCGGTCTTAAACGCATAGTCGATTAGGTCTTTCTCGTTGGCTAGAAAGAAACGGCAGAAATCGCGCCTGGCATCTTGCGTACCGGTGATGCTGGCCTGCGCATAATGGCTCTTTATTTTTTCATCCCATATGCTGAAAACCTGGCCGAAAGTTATTAGGGAGCTGCCAACCTCCTTGTAGCGGCTTATCGCATATTCTATCTCTCTTCGCTCTGCAGCAGGGATTATGGGCAGTAAGGACTGTAAGTTTTTCTTAATATTTGCCATGATATTTTATTAATGGACACATTAATAAAGTATTCGGTCTTTCTTTTTTGAGGCGAGGATTCGCGCAAGCGCCGCAAGCGCGACAAGAGCCCAGACCCCTTCAAGGATTACGAATGGCGGGTAATTTATCTGGTAGGACGCCCAGCAATTCAGGGCTGCGCCGATGAGATTCGCGCTTGCGTATGAGATGCTATTTGCCCGAAGGCGTCCGAAAGTGTTCAGGCAGAATGCTGTAAGAAGGATGAGCACCCCGAATGCGCCAAGCCAAAGGACTAAATCAGCCATGCAAATCAAAGATGCATTCGCACTGCACCGTTTTAATTGTTTTACTAATAGAGAACTAGCGGTCGGCATGAAACATATACACGTTGCAGCGCTTGAGGCGGACGCGGATTTCGCCAAGAAAATCGGCAAGAAAGGGAGCGAGAGCGATTTTGCGATATACAACTGCAAGGAAGACGATGTTGTCCTTTGCCTTTATCACCCGAGCAAATACCCTGAGAAGATACAGCCTCTTCTTTACGCGCTAACGCTTTGCGATGCGGTTTACCTTCGTCCCCAGGCAATAGACAAGTTCGCAGGCGAAATGATTGTTGCGTGCGCGGTGTTCAAAAAGCATCTAATAGTAATTGTTGATAAAGTAGGACAGTCTGACATTGAGCCGCTCATCAAATCAGCCGGAGTTTCATCGTATGAGTTTTTCGAGGGAGACACAAACGCGCTTCGCGAAAAGCTCATGCTTGTTTCGAGCACCAGGAAAGCAGATGGGAAGACCGAGGTGGTCATAGATTCTTGCTTTCCCGTGAAAGGAGTGGGCACCGTGGCGCTCGGCATTGTGCAGCAAGGAACAGTACGGGTTCATCAGACACTTGCCTTTTTGCCCTCAGGCGATTCTGCCGAGATAAAATCAATACAGGTGCAGGATGAAAATGCTCTTGAGGCGGAAGTCGGCTCCAGGGTGGGTCTTTGCCTCAAGGGAATTGTGCCAGACACCATAGGCAAGGGAGATTTGGCGTGCGAGGAAACGATTCCTTCCTGCACGAAAATATCCTCGCGCGTTGATGTCACGAAATTCTACAAGGGAAATCTCGAGAGTGTTCAGTTCTTCGTTTTGTGGGGCTTGAAGTTTGTCGCTTGCAAGGGGAAGAAAAATGGCGAGCTTTACGACATTGAGCTTTCCTCGCCTCTGCCCCTCAGGATTGGCGAGGAGTTGCCTCTCTTTTTGCCTGAAGCCATGCCAAGGGTGATGGGCAGGGCAAGAGTCGTTTCACTGGCCTGAAGAAAGCATTATAAAACCATGTTAACATTTATTAACACTATGACTATGTCCCCTCAGATCTATTCAAGAATAGATAAAGCCAAGTTGATTGGCATTGGGGGAGCCCGAATAAGTTATGCAAATGGCCTGATGGCCCAAATGAAAGGATTGCCGGATGACTGCGACCTTTTCAAAGGCAAGATTGTTTTGGATATTGCGGGTGGAGGCGGAGTCAAATATCCTCCTATGGTCTGCCGCGCACTGAAAGACATTGGAGCGGTCCCAGTATTGGTTGATCGCGAACCTAACTTTGAGAAATTTGAAACGCACCAGCTTAATCTCCTGGAAAAAGGCGCGCTGAATGCGCTTGAAACCGGAAGATTTGACTATGTATTCTGCTTTAGGTTCACAGATAATGATCTAGAATCGAATTTGAAAGTGCAGATAGAGCGAGAATACCAGAAAAAACCGGGTGGTTTTGAAGGATGCATGGCAAACTGTGCGACTGATTCGTGGTATGCTCCGTTCAGAGTAAGTAGCTATGCGATAAATGAGATTTATGAATCTACGATGAAAATGATAAGGAAGGAAATATTCGCGCAGGTCAATCGGCTCCTCAAAGAAGGGAGCTGTTTCATTACAGATATCTACAATATGAGTTACATGAGCATATACTCCAAGAACAATGATTCGTTGCTGTTGAAAATAAAGAAATAGCCCTAAACCTTCTTCTGCATGTAAGGCCCTTCAAGCGAGTAGCCGTATTTTCGGTAATATCCGCGCGCGCCTGGCCCTGAGAGAACGGAAATTCGTTCCAAGCCATACTCGCGTTTTGTTATGCGCTCGGCTTCGAAAAGAAGCTTTCGCCCCAGTCCCTTGTGCTGGAATTTCCCCTCGCTTTTCTCGCCTATGGATGCTTCCTGCCCGTAAATGTGGAGCTCGCGCACGAGAGAGGAGAAGACTGCGCCATTCCTGTCAGGCGATTCATGCAAGCTTGTTCCGCCTCGTGACCGCAATGAAACAGTGCTTTTTCCATTTGAAATTTCCGCGCGGTGGCTCTCAGATGGAATGCGCAATCGCAAAAAGCCTGCAAGCAAATCCTGTTTTTCATCCTCAAACGAAAGGAATATTTCCTTGCCGCCAGAAGCGAAGTAATCGCGGCGCAAAAGGGAGAGCGAGAGCTTTTTTGCCGCATGACTCTGGCGGGCCGCGCTCCCCACTTCCCTGCAGCGTATGCAGGAGCAGACTGTACCCTCTTCGCGCAGCTTCTGCCCCACTATCTGCCGTAGGTTGGAATTTTTCACGCCGGCCAAAACGAGCGGGGATGGTATGTCACGCTGTATGCGGGGAATTCTGACATAGGGAGGAATATGTTTTGTTGCATCTGCAATTGCGTCTGCCGCTTCTTCTGTGCTGTATGGGGTGAAACGTCCCGCCTTCCACTCGTCGTAAAGCTTGGTGCCGGGAAGAACTAGCACGGGATAAATTTTCACCATGTCGGGCTGGAAACGAGAGGTGGAAAAAAGCCTCTTGAAATAATCCGCGTCTTGCGCAGGAGTGGAATAAAGGCCGGGCATCATATGGTAACAGATTTTGAAACCTGAGTCCTTGAGCGTTCGCGTGGCGCGCTCGACTTCAAAAAGAGTGTGCCTGCGATTGACTTTTTGGTAGACGCGGTCGGAAAGGGATTGGACGCCGATTTCCACTTGCGTGCCCCCGAGAGCGAGCATTTCGTCCGCTTCGCGCTTGAGCGCAAAGTCCGGGCGGGTTTCAAACGTGGCGCCTATCGCGCGGTGTTTTGCGCGCTCGTTGTTGTTTATTGCTTCCTCAAGCGTGCGCGAAACAAAGCCGTTGAGCGTGTCGAATGCTTCCTTTACGAATTTGCGGCGGGGGGGAACGGGCGAGGCAAGGAAGGTCCCGCCCATGAATATAAGGTGGCATTTGTCGGTCTCGTGCCCTTGCTGAGAGTATTGCCTCAGGCGCGCTTCAACCTGCTTTTTGGCGGAATAGCCACACTGTATCGCGCGCATGGTGGTCGGCTCAAAGCCAGTGTAGGATTGCGGGGCATTCTCTCCTTTGGGGCAATAGGTGCATCTGCCCACGCAAGGGTAGGGTGGTGGCATAATCGCTATAGGAGATACGCCTGAGAGTGTGCGCGTGGGGGATTTGAGAAGGAGGCGGCGGATTGCTTCGTTTGCGGATGGAATGAATTGCAGAATTTCTGAATTTTTAAGATAAGTTATGCCGTGCTTTCTGCACATTGAGTTTTTGATGCGCTCGAGAGAGGAATCGGGATTTTTCATGAGGAGTGCGGCAGCTTCTTTTGCCCCTTTCGTTCTTGCGGCGTCGATGGGCGCGCGTTTTTTCGGGAAAAAAAAGGGCGTTTTGCCATCAAGGCGAGCTTTGGCTGCGTCATGTGCACTATGGACGCCTTTTTTCACTGGCAAAAGAACACCGTTCACTAGAGTTACTAGATGAAGTTCGACAGGAGCCCCACTATGAAATACAGCGGCGCCTCGGTAAGCGGGAATAGGAGAACCCCCTTGTTCACCGCGCGGAAATCCGAGAATAGGTCGGTGTTCACGCGAAGCGTGACTTCGCGTTCCGCCATTATGCGGTCGCTTGATGAGGAGCTCGAGAGCACTTTCACCGAGTAGTCCGATTCGTCGTTGCCGACCACCTCGTAGGTGAGGGTTTTCGATGTGCCGGACGGGATGTAGATGCTGCGGCGGAACTCCCAGTCTCGCACACCTGAAGAGCCAACGGTGAACACGTCATTTGCGATTCCCTTGTTGACGATCGTGATGGTATACCTTGCAGGCTGGCCTGCGCCAACCGACATGTGTGAGGGCTCGACCTTCATATCCATGACGTCGCGGGTCACTTTCGCCCGCACAATGAACGTGAGGTTCTGTCCTAGCCCTTCACTCCCAGCCTCGTCCCACAAGGCAAGCTGCACGTCGTATTCCCCGTCAATTGCGTCCTTCGGCACGGTTATCTCGGTCTGAAGGGGGTTGGCATACAGCTTTGAAGGGGTAGAAGCCCATCCGTATGGGAGCGAAATTGCGACCAACTGGTCGTATGCCCCGCCAAGCCCGTACTTGCCCCCGGTCGCCTCTTTCGGCTCCGCTATCACAAAAAACGTCTGCCCTGGGCCCACGTCGCCAAGCGCAATCTGCATGCCGTCTTCCACGCGTATTGAAACCGGGGAGAGGATGCTTGCTGCGAAAAGCGACGGGCAGAGCAAGAACAGGCAAACGAGCGGTTGGAACCTCATAATGCTACTTTGCCGTTCCAAATATTAAAAAGCTATCCTTCCGCCTTCGGCCCCGATTGCCTTCGCCATGCAGATAAGCCCGAACAAAACCATAAGCCATTATAAAAATAGCGCGGTTGATGTTTGGATGGCGGGCACAAAATAATGCGCGCCCGAACGAAACACCTAGCTATTATAAATGTATTAGTCTATTATAACTTAACTAATAGAAGAATAACGTAAGAGGTGGGAATGTGGATAAAATAACTCATGGAAACGGCATTTACAAATATCTGGCTGCGTTTGCGATAGTCGCGGTCTTTGCAATGCTTCTCTTTACCGCGATTCCGCTTGCTGGCGCAGGAACCGAGAGCGCGGTTGACATGGTTTCCGCGGTCAACTCCGTTCTCATCTACTCCAACGGAATGGCGTTTGTCTCATCCACAGGAAAAGCTGAGGTGCCAAGCGCGGGAAACGTGCATTTGAGGATGGCGAACTTCACCGAGGGCGCAATCTTAGACACCCTGCGCGTGGAGGACGCGGACGGCTCCGTTTATTGGGTGAAGAGGTATGTGGAGGAGAAGAATGTAAGCGAGAAGAGCGAGCGCTATTTGGCATTTGACGAGCTGCTCAACCAGTCATATGGAAAGGAAGTGACGGTGAAGCTTGAAAGCGGTGAAACGGTCGGAAAGCTCCTTTGGGTGTCCGAGGGAAAGATAGGCATAGAAACATCGAGCGGACTTTTGGTGATAGCCAACGGTTTGGAGAATGTGCAGCTTGGGGCGGTTGAAACCAGGAAAATCGATGAGAAGAACGGCACCGTGCACGAGCGCGGGCTGGAAGCCTACATGGGGGCGAACCGCGCGGGAACGCACAATCTTCTCTTCAGCTACATAACGGGGGGTGCCGATTGGCAGCCAAACTACAATTTTGAGATGGCTGGCGCAAGATCAGGAAGCGCGCGCCTGACCGCCTTTGGGGAAGTTTCGAACAACGCAGGCGAGGACTGGAGAAATGTCGTGCTCAAGCTTGCGGTGGGCCAGCCTAATTTCGTAAGAAGCGGCATAATGCCGTACTCTAATTATGATTTTTCGCAGAGCATGAAGGGAATGGAGACGCTGTCCGCAGGAGCCGCACCGCAAGCAGCGCCTGTTTTCTCGGGCGAGGAAGTGGGCACGCAATATATCTATACTCTCTCCGAGCCTGCGACCCTTTTGAAGAATGAGAGGGCGAATTTGAAGATTTTTGAGTCCAGCCTGCAGTATGACAAGGAAAATGTCTGGGAAAGCTATGGTTCGGTGTGGCAGAATCTCAACCTCAAGAACACGGCCGGAAAACCGATTGCGGCTGGAATCATGAAAGTGTTTGAGTCTGGCGCGTTTGTTGGCGAGGGCTATGTGCAATACACAGGCGAGGGAAAGGAAGCGCATGTGAGCTACGCGGCGCTTGCACAAGTTGAGGTGAAAAAGGAAACCAACCAGACCACCGAAAAGCCTTACTCTGACAGGCGCGAGACAACTTATACTGTTGCCATGACCATCGAAAACAGCCTCAAGGAATCTGCGCCAATAACGCTTCGCGACGCCATGGCGTATGCAGACAAACTTGAGCTTATCGGGTCAAGCGTTCCTGTGACCCAGCTGTCAGAAAACAGACTCGAGTGGAAGGTCGACGTTCCTGCAGGAGGCAAGCTCGTGGTGACATACAGCTACAAGGCCATAAACTTCGAGCGGGACTACTACGGTACCGCGATAAACGTTGCGTATCCCCCAGATGCCAGGGAATGAGGTGCTGTGTCGGAAGGAGTCTGTCCTTTGCGGGCGCATAGGACACTCCCTTTTTAATTTTAGCCGCCTGAAAAACAGGAGTGACGATTGTTCAAGGGTGGTTTTCTGGCAAAGCGCATGCATTTGTTGTTTTCTTTGATCGGGATTGCCGCGCTTCTCCTGCTTTACGGCTGCACTGCGAGCAGCTGCTCAAGCGACAAGCAATGCAAGTCCTGGCAGTTCTGCGACATGGGGGCTAAGAAATGCGCGCTGAGGCCCGAGATGTGCGGCGTGGACATCGAGTGCAACGACACGCTGAAACTGTGCGATGGGAACCACGTTTGCGTTTACCAGGCTGACCGCTGCAGGACGGATATCGACTGCGGCGGCTGGCAGCTTTGCGACACCGAATCAAACAACTGCAGGCCAAAGGCCGGTTTCTGCAACAGCGACGAGCAATGCAACAAGGAAAGCGAACGCTGCCACCCGGAAAAGCACGTTTGCGCCCCGAAGCCAGGAAGCTGCTATAACCAGTTCGACTGCGAACCTTACCAGACATGCGACACCGTGAAGAAGAAATGCGTTTCGCTTCCGGGAAGGTGCAGCATAGACGTGGAATGCTCGCCTTGGCAGGTTTGCGACGCCAAGACCAACGCATGCAAGGCAAAGGCGGGCTTTTGCGACAACGACCTCGGGTGCGCGGCATGGCAGATATGCGATGCGTCCATGAAAAGGTGCGTTGCCGGAAGCGACTTTTGCGAGCTGGACAATGACTGCGCTTCATGGGAACTTTGCAACCCGACCACCCATCACTGCGAATCCAAGCGCGGCCTTTGCTCAAGCGACGGCGACTGCAACGAGTGGCAGGTTTGCAATGTGGCCCTTAGGCGCTGCCAGAGCATGCCTGGCTTGTGCACAAGCGACAGTGAGTGCGGTGAGTGGCAGATTTGCGACGCTGGCAACCACAAGTGCACCACGCGCGTCGGCTGGTGCACGCAATCAAGCGAATGCGCATACGACTCGAGATGCGAAACCGACCCGCAGTCCCAAAACCAGTACAGGTGCGTAAGGGTCACCTGCACCAAGAACGAGGACTGCGCGGGCGACCTCGGTTGCGACCCAACTACGCAGCGCTGCCGCGAGCACGCGTGAGTTCCATTTTTTATTTATTTCCATTGAAAGGAGCAAGACTGCTCAAATCCCAGGAGGGAGAAAATGACATTTGAAGATGAGATTGGACCAGAGAGAATACTCCACGTTTACGATCCGAAGACGAAAATGTCGGGCACCGTCGTGGTGGACAACACCGCGCTAGGGCCCGGGAAAGGCGGCGTGAGGCTTGTCCCAGATGTCACAACCGAAGAAGTGTTCGGGCTTGCGCGCGCGATGACCTGGAAGAACGCGCTTGCGGAAATACCGTTCGGAGGCGCAAAATCGGGCATAAGGGCTCCGGGGCATGCGCCAAACAAGGCAGAGCTTGTCCGCGCGTTTGCTGAGAAGATCGCGCAGCTTGTGCCAAGCTGCTACATACCCGGCCCGGACATGAACATGGGCGAAGGGGAAATGGCAATATTCGCGGATGTCATAGGCACGAAGAAAGCAGCCACGGGAAAACCCGCAAGCATGGGCGGGCTGCCCCACGAGCTAGGCTCGACCGGCTTCGGAGTGGCGCTTGCGACAGAAGTTGCGCTCGAGTATGCGAAAATTCCGGTTTTCGGGGCTACGCTTGCGATAGAGGGCTTCGGGAATGTCGGCACCTTCACCGCGAAATTCCTCACAGAGAAAGGCGCGAAGGTGATTGCGGTTTCGGATTCGAAGGGAACGGCTTACCTTGAGGCTGGCCTTGATTATGGCACGCTGATGCAGGTAAAAAAGGAGAAAGGAACCGTGACTGCCTACCCTGGAGCAAAGGTGCTTCCCGCGGCAGACCTGTTCGCAGTGAAATGCGACGTGCTGGTGCCGGGCGCAAGGCCGAATGTGATACACGAGGGGAATGTCGGAAAAGTGAATGCGAGGATTGTTTCCGAAGCCGCCAATATCCCTGCGAAGCCCGAGTTCGAGCTTATGCTTGAGAAAAAGGGCGTCCTCGTGATCCCGGACTTTGTTGCGAACGCGGGCGGGGTGATTTCATCCTATGTGGAGTTCTCCGGCGGAAGCGAGAAGGAGATGTTTTCTCTTGTCAGGGAAAAAATAACCAAGAACACGCGGCTCGTGCTTGAAAGGTCCGGCGGCAAGGACACGAGAAAAACCGCGCTTGCGATTGCAAAAGAGCGCGTGCTTTCCGCCATGCAAAAGAAAAAGTAAGGTGAAAAAATACCATGCTTTGCTTCGTAGCGCTGTTCGCATTTGCCGCACTTTCCATCTTTTCGGCAAAATACCGCCCGTTTGCGGCGCGCGCTTTCGACTGCGTGGTCAAAAAGATGACGCTTCGCAAGTGCGAAACCGGGCTTGACGAGGAGATAAAGGCGAGGGGGCTTTCGGAAATAATGAGATTTTCCCCGGGAACTGCCGCGTTTGCGAACAGGCATTTTGAGGCAATCTCGATTGTTTTCACCCTTCTCTTCTTCGCAAGCCTCATTTTCGCTGCGCAGGGACTTTTGAATTTTGTCATCTACGGAAACTGCAACGGGCCCGAGGGCGGCTTTTGCATCTACTCGGGCATCCAGAACGAGAATTTCCTTAAGGCACCTGCGAACCTAGAAGGCTTTGCCGAGGGCAGCCCGGATGCGAATGTGACCCTGGTCGAGTTCGGCTGCTACACCTGCCCATATACCAAGGAAGCCGAAGCAGGGGTGCGGGAAATTGTTTCAAGATACTCCGACAGGATATATTACGTGTTCAAGCCATTCCCGCTTGAGAACCACCCGTATTCGCATGAGACCGCGCTGGCGGCCTATTGCGCGAATTCATCTGGCAAATACTGGGAATACCGCAATGCGCTTTTCGAGAATCAGGATGCCATAAAGGCAAACGGCACCGCCGAGCTTTCGCTTCTTGCACAAGAGCTCAATGTGACTGGTTTTGATTCGTGCTTTGAGGGAAAGATGTTCGAGCAGCAGGTGAAAGCATCGGTTGAGGAGTGCAAGCAATCCGGCATATACGGCACCCCGACTTTCTTCGTTAATGGGAAGCCTTATGTCGGGCAGAACGCGATAGATCGGGCGGAAGCCGAAATAAAGAGGCTGCTTGGTGACGGGCATGGGGATTGATTCAGACAGGATAAGATACGACTTCCCGTTTTTCCAGCATAACCAATCCGAAATTTATTTTGACAACGCCTGCACCACGCTCAAGCCAAGGCAAGTGATTGAAGCCGAAAGGCACTATTATGAGGAAGTTTCCTGCTGCGCGGGAAGGTCGGCGCACCATCTCGGGAAAAAAACAGGGGAGCTTTTCGAAGCTGCACGGGAAAAGGTCGCGCGCTTTGTGAATGCAAAACCTGAGTGCGTTGTATGGACCAAGAACACTACTGAGGCGCTCAACCTGGTGGTGCGCTCGTTTGACTATTCAACACGGAAGAAGGTCGTCACCACCGCGCTTGAGCACCACTCTCTTTTGCTTCCGATAATAGAACAGCAGAGGCGCGGCGTTTTGAAAATGGAGCGTTTGGACGTGGATGGAAAAGGCGCCATTTCAGAGAAGTCGATTGCCGAAGAAATAGACAAGGAAACCGCGCTGGTTTGCGTGCATCACACCACAAATACAACAGGAACGCGCGCGCCGCTTGAGAAAATAATCAAGGTTGCCCATGAAAACGGCGCCGCGGTGCTTGTGGACGGGGCGCAGGGGGTGCCGCACTGCGCAATTGATTTTCGAAAGCTTGATGCGGATTTCCTCTGCTTTTCAGGGCATAAGATGCTCGGGCCCACTGGAATCGGCTGCCTTGTCGGGAAAAGCGAAGCGCTTGAGAGGCTTGATTCTTTCATAGTAGGCGGGGAAACGGTCGACAGCGTGCAGATGGACTCTGTGAAATTCAAGAAAGCACCCAAGAGGTTCGAAGGCGGAATACAGAACTATGCAGGCGCGATAGGCATGGGCGCGGCATGCGACTACCTTTCCAGAATAGGGATGAAAAATGTCGAGGAGCACGAGAAGAAACTTTCAGCGAAGCTGCTTTCTGCGATAAGCGCGGCAGGCGGGGAGATATACGGCGACTCGGACCCGAAAAACCGGTGCGCGCTTGCTTCCTTCAACCTGAAAGGCGTGCACCACCACCAAGTAGCGCTCATGTGCGACTCGCTTTCCAAAATCGCGCTCCGCTCAGGGGTATTCTGCGCGCAGCCTGCCGCCGAGAAGATGGGCTTTGGGCATGGGGCGGTGCGTGCGTCTCTTTATGTCTACAACAACGAGGCTGAAATCGGGAAGTTCGCGGAAACGCTTTCGAAAATCGCGAAACTTGGCTTGTAGCCCTTTCTTACAAGAACTCCTCGACAAATTTCGAGATGTCCACGTTTGAGATATCCTGCGAGACCAGCGGCTTTTCCTTTATGAACGGTATTTCGTCGGTGTAAATCGGCTTGTCGATCTTGTAGAACACGCCGATGGGCCAGCGCTCGGTTTCCCGCGCGCGGTCGATTGCCGCATCGAAATTCGTTGTGTCGTGACCGGCTTCCTCGAGCTTGTACACCTTGGATTGGTATAGGCTGTAGGGCAAATCCTTGCGCCAGGATACGCAGGGTTGGAAGATGTCGATAAATGAGACGCCTCGGTGCGAGATGCCCTGCTCAATAAGGCCGGTGAGATGCGCGACGTCTCCTGCAAAGCCGCGCGCCACGAATGTTGCGCCTGCGGCAAGCGCGATAAGCGGCGGGTTTATTTCCTGCTCGATTGAGCCGTTAGGCGTGGAGCGCGTCTTCGTTCCCTTCTTGGTGGTGGGAGAAGTTTGCCCGGTTGTAAGCCCGTAGATTTCGTTGTCCTGCACAATGTAGCAGATGTTGAGGTTCCTGCGCATGGTGTGCACCAGGTGCCCCATGCCTATCCCGCAGCCGTCGCCGTCCCCGCCTATCGCGATTACCCTGAGCCTGTCGTTCGCGAGATGTATCCCGGTTGCAGGAGGAAGGGAACGGCCGTGCAGGCTCTCAAACCCGTATGTCTTGATAAAGTGGGGGATTTTGCTTCCGCAGCCTATGCCGGAGACGATAACTATGTCCTCGGGCGGAACGTTGAGTTTTGCGAGCGCCCCCTTGAGGGCGGCAAGTATCCCGAAATCGCCGCAGCCCGGGCACCAGGTCGGCGTGTGGCCGGAATTCAGCTCTGCAACAGTTGCCATAAAATCACTTTACTTCTTCAAGATGGTTTTCACGTGCTCGGCTATTTCCTTTGCGATGAATGGCCGCCCGTCATAGCGGAGATAGGCTTTCTCGATGTAATAGCCCGTCTTTTTGAGTATGTGCTCGCGCATCTGAGCGTTTGAGTTTCCTTCTATTATGAGCGTGTTTTTGGCGGATGTGAGCGCAGATAGCACGCGCTTTGAAGGGAACGGCTCCGCGTAGCGAAGGTGCATCACCCTCGCGGCTATGCCATGCTTTGTGAGGAACCTAAGCGAGTCTATCGCCGCCCCTTTGGTCGAGCCCCAGCAGACAAGAAGGATTTCCGCCTGCGATTGCATCGCTCCGTGAAATGACGGCGCGATGAGCTCTTCAGGTATTGCCGAAAGCTTCTTCGCCCGCTTGTTTATCATCGCAATGCGCATGCCTGGGTCTTCGGATGAGAAGCCAGTTTCATCGTGCTCGTATGAGGAAGAGACATGCAACCCGTTTTTCTGCCCTGGCAGGCAACGGGGGGAGATGCCATCCTCGTTGAACGCGTATCGCTTGAAGCCTTCGGCTTTTTCCATGTCGGAATCCGAAAGAAGCCTGCCGCGCTCCACTTTCATCGGGAGTTTGCGGAAGTCCTCGGTTGTCTTGGAGCTTTCCGAAAGGTATTTGTCCAAAAGGATTATCACCGGCGCCTGCACAAGCTCGGCTATGTTGAATGCGTTTACCGTCTCGGCGTAGCACTCCGCCTGGTCCCCTGGGGCGACCACAACGCGAGGAAACTCGCCTTGCGATGCATGAAGCGAGAATAGAAGGTCAGCCTGCTCGGTATAGGTGGGAAGCCCGGTCGAAGGCCCGCAGCGCTGGGAGTTTATTATCACGCAAGGAAGCTCCATCATGCCCATCATGCCCAAAGCCTCGGTCATCAAAGAAAAGCCGCCGCCCGAGGTCGCGGTCATCGAGCGCGCGCCTGCAAAGCTTGCGCCCGCAATCATGTGCACCGCGGAAAGCTCGTCCTCAGTCTGTTTTACGATTATCCCGTAATCGCGCTCGTGCCCAGCCATCAGGTGCAGTATGGAGGAGGACGGGCTCATGGGGTATTCGGCCACGAATTTGCAGCCTGCCTTTACCGCGCCCACGACAACCGCTTCGTTGCCGTTTATGAACATCGTCTTGTCCCGCTTCACTGGCTCGATTTTCACCTTGAAGGGCGTTTTCAGCTCGGAGCGCGAGTAGTCGAATCCCGCCTTTGCCGCAGCTATGTTCTGCTGGACAACCGCGTCGCCTTTCTTTTCCCAAATCCGGCGCAAAAGTCCCTCTACAATCGAGAAATCCATCCCCAAGACGCCGACCGCCGCGCCAAGCGCAACGGTGTTGAACATTATTTCCCCGCCTGCTTTCGTTGCCATCTCGGTGAAAGGCGCGCCCACGTGGAAGATGTCCGTCCTGCCGCCTGCGACGTCATCGTCTTTCACCTTGTTCGAGTCGTAGATGAGCGCGCCGCCCGGCGAGAGGCATTTCAAGTGGAGCTTTATTGTCGGTTGGTCAAGCGCGACTAGCATGTCCGGCTTGCCCAAAAGCGAATTGATCTGCTCGTCGCTCGCGGAGAGCGCGTATGTGTTGTGCCCGCCCTTTATCAGGGAAGGGTAATCGTTTGTTCCGAATACATTTAGCCCTGCCCGCTGCATGCATTTTGCGAATAGCATGCCCATTGTCGCAACGCCGGCTCCGGCTGGGCCGCCTATGAGAAAATTTAGCCTGTTTGTCTCAGCCATCCTATCACTTGGTCGCATCAATTGAAACGGAGGTGAGATTAATAAAACTTCTACAGTGTTTTAAGACGATTGACGAATGCAATAGCGTTTGTCAAGAGGTTGCGCCAAAAGCGCAACGAAGATTGACGAACGCAATAGCGTTCGGCAAGATGCTGTGCCGAAGCACAGCACAGATTGACGAACGCACGAAGAATGACTGGACGTCCTCAAAGATAAAACTGCTTTTGCCCTCTTTGAGAAAAATCGGTTTCTGCCAGCTCCACACCTCAATCTAGCTGCTTCTTGGCGTCAGCGGCGCGAAGTCGGCGCAGTTCGCAAACGCGCAGTAGAACCTGCCGTTCGTCTGGTTGTAGGGGTATTGCGCGCCTGCGCTTCCCACATAGAGG
>Ga0247841_10000680_pt1 | contig 85684 bp, 69 predicted proteins | sample LaCruzMarch2015__2_FD_192410 | JGI IMG/M metagenome (GOLD analysis project Ga0247841, IMG submission 192410) | Freshwater microbial communities from meromictic Lake La Cruz, Castile-La Mancha, Spain - LaCruzMarch2015_18m | ecosystem: Environmental > Aquatic > Freshwater > Lake | place: Spain... | reverse complement strand
AATCCATCACGCATAACTGCATATACTACATACTGCTTATAGCTCTCTGAGTAGCTAACTGCTTTCTTTGCTTTGCGTTTCATAACTCTCCTCACTTTAGTTGTCAACCAAAATCAGGAAACTACAAAAGATCAGTCTCATTTCCACCTCAGCATCAAGCGTAAGTCAAGCGTAATAATATTACGCTTGATATACGCTTGAATAAGAGGGTCAAATGAGGTATTTCTGAGAAATAGAAGGTTGCGGCTGCATAAACAAAGTTTCATGGAAAATAGATTCTACAAAAGAAAGAAAAGAAAAATGAAAAGAGATTAGTCTATGTTCTTGTCTCCAAGTACTTCATTGATGGCAGCAAGCAGTTCTTCACGCATAAATGGTTTCTGCAAAGCTTTCCTAGCGCCGAGTTTTTCAGCCAGGGGAAGATAGCTATTGGGACCAAACCTTCCGCCTCCGGACATAGCGATGATTTTGAGGTCAGGGCAAATGCCAAGCAGTTCCTGAATTGTTTCCAGTCCTTCTTTATCAGGCATGATAATGTCGGTCAGAACCAAATCGGGGATTTCTTTTTCGCAATTTTTGATGGCTTGGTTGCCATTTTCAGCTTGTGAAACTTCAAATCCAACCTTTTCCAACATTTGAACCAGTACATTACGAAAACTGCTATCGTCTTCAATGACAAGTATTTTTATCATCACTTCCTTCAATAAAAACCTGAAAGCACAATATCTAAAGAATAAAATAATGTCAAACTAAAAAACTAACCTCTAAATATTGAGCCGACTCTAAAGCCATCGGCAGCACTGCTGATAATACCTCCTGAATAACCGGAACCTTCACCGACGGCATAAAGATTACTAATGCCAGAGCAATTCAAATTGTCTTTGTCCCGCAAGATTCTGATGGGAGAAGATGTCCTGGTTTCCGGTGCGATGATTATACCCTGCTTGATGAAGCCCGGCAAAATGCGGTCAAAGTGCTTTAATCCGTCATATAGAGCAAGGTTGATATGCGCCGGAAAAATGTCTGAGATTTGAGCTGATTGCACACACGGGAACAGACAGGGCAGCTTTATATCATTAGACAAAGTTCCCCTCAGATAATCACTTGCACGTTGGATAGGGGCTGCATACTTATCAATAAATGCTGCTTGCTCAAGTTTTGCCTGAAATTCCATGCCAGACCAAAGACCTGAACCATAAACCGAAGCATTCACTTGTGTCACAATTGCGCTGTTTCCCCAAGTCAAATCCCGTGCAGAAAAACTCATGCCGTTGGTAACAATTGCATTGGGTTCGCTGGTTGCAGCAATGATAAATCCGCCCGGGCACATACAAAAAGTATAGGTGCCTTTTCCCGCACTTGAAGCTGTCAACCTGTATGAAGCTGCTCCCAATTGCTCAGCCCAGTCATTGTTTCCATAAATCAATTGGTTTAGCCATGCCTGAGGATGGGATATTCTAAAGCCCAAGGCAAAGGGTTTCGGTTCCAATGAAACTCCGTTTTCACTTAACATTTTAAAGGTATCCCGGGCAGAATTTCCCAGAGCCAAAACAAGCAATTCGGGCTTGAGAACAATGTCATTTATAATAATTTTCTCAAGGACAGAGCTTCTTATTGTCAGGTCATTCAATTTATTTCTGTAATGAAAAGCACAGTCTTTTTCGATAAGATAATTCCTGATGTTTTGGACAATCAGGCGGATTACCTCAGTTCCGAGATGGGGAAGAGCTTCCCATCTGATTGATTCTGGTGCTCCAAACCGGATAAGAATGTCATAAACCTCCAGAATTGAAGCATTTGCAGTGCGTGAGGTCAGCTTGCCGTCAGAAAAAGTACCCGCTCCTCCTTCACCAAACTGCACATTACTTTCGAGATCAAGCGCTCCGTCTGACCAGAATTTATTCACAGCTTCGGCTCTTTGCTCTAAATTGTCACCACGGTCATAGAGAATGGGTTTCAATCCATGTTCAACCATCGCCAGAGCACAGAATAAGCCCGCAGGTCCCATTCCAATAATGACAGGATGGGGGTCTGTGAGTTTTGTTGCTGGTGGTTTCTCACCAGTAATATCTTTATAAGGAGTCAAATCAGGATGTCTGACTGTGACAGAATCTAACTCAAGTTCAATGGTATAAACAAAAAGCGGAGCATTCTTTCTTCTGGTATCAAGCGCTCTTCTAACAAGTGTCCAGTTTTGTAAGACATCGGATTTGATTTTGAGGATTGAACATACTATGGCTGGAATGTCTTGTTCGTTTTGAACAGGGACTCGGATGTTATTCAGGATGTATTTCATAAAATAAAAAGGCGCTGGGTCAGCGCCTTTGAATTTGTGGTGGCAGGACCCAGAATCGAACTGGGGACACAAGGCTTTTCAGGCCTCTGCTCTACCGGCTGAGCTATCCCGCCAAGACGCTTCCCAAAATCTTTAAACATGCTGAATTGTCAAGCAGAAATCTATCTGCCTTATCCAAGTATTCTTATAATAAGAAATTAGTGGATCAAAAGAGGCTGGATTCCTGCCTACGCAGGAATGACTACTCAAAAGATTCCTGCCTGCGCAAGAATGTCTGTTTATTCCCATTCTATCGTAGCCGGCGGTTTTGAACTGATGTCATAAACCACTCTATTCACACCGGGAACTTCGTTGATAATGCGGTTGGAGACTTTCTTCAAAAAGGCAAACGGAAATTCTGTCCAATCCGCAGTCATACCGTCTGAACTATTGACAGCTCTGAGAGCGCAAACGTTTTCGTAGGTTCTTTCATCACCCATCACTCCGACACTTTGGATAGGCAATAACACTGCAAAAGCCTGCCAGGTTTTGTCATACAAATCCCAGGCATAGAGTTCCTCAATATAGATGTCATCAATATCCTGAAGCAACTTGACCTTGGCAGGAGTGATATCACCGATAATTCTGACCGCCAGACCGGGTCCCGGAAAAGGATGACGGTTGATTACCCTATCGGGCAATCCCAAAGTTTTACCGACCAGCCGGACTTCATCTTTAAACAACTCGCGCAGTGGTTCTACCAGCTTCAGCTTCATTTTATCCGGTAATCCACCCACATTATGATGAGATTTGATGGTTGCGGAAGGTCCTTTGAAAGATACGCTTTCGATTACATCGGGATAGAGCGTGCCTTGAGCCAGATATTCCACCTCGGGATGTTTCCTGGCTTCCTGCTCAAAAACTTCGATAAAAGTAGCTCCGATGATTTTTCGTTTCTGTTCGGGATCGGAAATTCCCCTGAGTTTATAAAGAAACAGCTTGCCGGCATCAACAATTTGAAACTCAAAACCTGAGATTGAATTAAACATGGCGGAAACCTGGTCTGCTTCATTTTTTCGTAAAAGTCCCGTATCAACAAATATTGGCAATAGCTGCGCACCAACCGCTCTATGCAATAAAGCGGCTGCCACGGATGAATCTACTCCACCGCTCAAACCTAGAATAACTTGTTTATCTTTTACTGTGTTACGGATGTTCTGGATGGTCTCTTCGATAAAAGAAACAGGCGTCCAATCAGCTTTTAGTTTAGCAATCCTGAACAGGAAGTTTTCTATTATCTGTTTCCCATTGGTTGTGTGCACTACTTCCGGATGAAATTGCAAAGCAAAGATGGGAAGGTGTTTATGAGCAATAGCAGCATACTTTGCGTTTTCAGAATTGGCAATTCGTTTAAAGCAATCCGGTAAAATAGCTACTTCATCCCCATGACTCATCCAGACTGATTCGATGTTATTTAAGCACTGAAAAAGAGTGTCATGGTTTTCAATCATCAGTTCTGCTCTGCCATACTCTTTTTTAGTTGCTTTGTGCACTTTACCACCAAACTTGTGAACAATCATCTGCATACCGTAGCAGATACCCAAAATCGGGATATTCAGTTGCCAGATAACATCATCCGCCCAGGGAGCCTGTTCATCGTTTACGCTGGCAGGACTGCCTGATAGAATCAAAGCTTTAGGGTTTTTCTCTGCTAAAGTCTTTGCATCTACGGAAAAAGGCACAATTTCACAATAAACATGCATTGAACGCACCATTCTGGCAATCAGTTGCGTGTATTGAGAGCCAAAATCCAGAATCAGAACCAAGTCATGCATAATCTTACCTAACAGGAAAAGGTGTTACATAGGGATTATTTACAATCTCGTCCTGGATTGATGAGGATTGTCCATGTCCCGGCATAACTAATGTTTCACCCGGCAGTGTAAAAAGCTTAGTTTGGATTGATTTGACAATCTGCTTGTCATTGCCACGGGGCAGGTCAGTTCTGCCGATATCATGATAAAACAAAGTATCACCGCTAAATAGAAGGTTTTCTGCATAAAGGCAAATGCATCCAGGCGTATGTCCAGGGGTGTGAAGCACTTTTATGATAAATTCACCCAGCTTAATTTCATCTCCGTCAGAGAGCAATTTGTCAGCAGCCGGAACTAATAAATCAACTTCAACGTAAGCGCTCAGATTGAGTTTTGAATCTATCAGCATCTCCGCATCGGCGGTATGAATGTAAACGGGAGCTTCAAAACATGATTTGAAATAAGCATTTCCGCCGATATGGTCTGCATGACCGTGAGTATTGACGATACACTTCAGCTCCAGATGGTTTGTCTTGATAAAATCCCTTAAATGCTCAGAGGGCGCAGCGGGGTCTATTAAGATTGACTTCCCCGAAACATCATCCCAGATTAACCAGGTATTGGTCTCGAAAGCAGGCAAAAGGCTAAATAGTTTGTATTTTAACAAGTTCACTCCTTAATCATATATTGGTTAATGGTCTGAGCATCAGCTTTTTTGACGGTTAGAGAGTTTTGCAGGGGAAATTCTGTTCCCCAGGGTACCGCTAATTCATCAGGTGCTTTTTTAATAAAGTAAGCCAGGATGCCGGCTGACAAAGCAATAATATCTTCGTCAATCTCAGCACCTTTGATGATGCACAAAGGTCCCGGATATTCTTCCACTAAGAGAAAAACATCTCCCAGATTTAATGCCTGCAGCATATCATTATCATTTTCATCTCTACCGACTATTAGTTTTGTAGTGTCATTAAGCCGGAAATGCCTGCCAAATCTGAGCAGATTGATATTATCAAGTTCCAGCTGGTTATATTTAATCAAATCACGCAATCTGACAGAAAAGTTTTTGTCAGTAAGTCTGCACCCGCCGGCAGGACTGGGAAAGGAATGCACGCCCAGTTCCTTCGCAAGTTCCAATTGTGGTTTTCTGCTTCTGCCATTTAAGGCAAGCATATCTGCTTTCGCTATCCAGTTTTCTCTGATTGGTTTTGTATCAGCCAGGAGTTGTTGAGATAGGGGTCTGATTAAAAGGTCTTTATAACCGCTCAGTTTGGAAACTGCATTCATAGCGTCTTTTCTCTGAGACATAGGTCTTTGGCTCAAAACTTCACCCGATATCAGAAAGTCTGCATTGAATTTTTCCAGCAGATCTCCAGCGGTGCGAAACATCAGCCCGTGGCAGTCAATACATGGGTTAAAGTTTTTGCCAAATCCATAAACAGGATTGCGCAACATCTCCAGATGCTCAGCAGAAAAATCTATTACTGTTAAAGCAAGACCATTTGCCTGCGCAGTTTGCAACGGACGTTCTTCTGTGAAAAAAGGTGTTCTGAAAAAGATGGGAATCACTTCAATCCCGAGTTTTTGCATATAAAGAACGCTCAACAGGCTATCCAGACCCCCTGAAAACAAGGCTAAAGCTTTATAGCGTTTATTCAAATATACTCCCTTTGGGTATTACAAAAAAACCGGCTCAACGAACCGGCTAATATGATTGGAGCTAAAAGGGGGACTCGAACCCCCGACCTACTGATTACGAATCAGTTGCTCTACCGGACTGAGCTACTTTAGCTTTACTTATCTGAAAGATGGACAGACGAGGGCGTCTATCCTACATACTGAGCTACTTTAGCTACATTTTCCTAAAAGTCAAATCTACCGGATTTTCCATGGCATCAGTAAATTTCACTTCTGAAGTTTTCAAATAGTTGCTTGTTTTACCTGCTAAATCTGTATTATTCAAGGAAACTGCGACTTTTTCCGATGTTTTGACCGAAAGCTTGACACTTTCATTTTGATTTATATTGCGAGGATACCAGAAGGTATTTCCCGGAATGGTGACTTTTCCGTCCGCTACTTTGATAAATTGCAAACTATCAGTAACCATGATGTGATATTTCAATTTGATTTTAAAGGTATCGGGCAGACTTTTCACATCATCAAACAGGATTTCATATTGTCTGCATTTGCCTTTCAAATCTGTATAAGCCTGCAAACGCAAAACCGGCTCAAAAGTTTCCGGCTTTATCTTTGTATATTGTTTAAAGGAAACTCCTTTACCATGGATGATAACGTCCGTCAGATACAAATCGGCATTTAAAATTGTACTCATACCTTTTTCGTTAAAATCAGCTTTATTTAGGGTAATGTCATCAATAAAGTAGATGTTTTTGTCGATATTGGCAGCACTGATTTGAATATTATGGGTAACAGACGGTAACAACTTAAAACGAAGTGTATCCATGACTGCTAAATCTTTTTCTTTTGATTTGCCAAAAATGCTTACCGCACATAAAAGAAGAAGGACAATCAGGATTAAATTCATCTTTCTCATTTTGTCTCCTCTGGTAATTAAACCATCTCAGTTAGATTATTGCTTTCCTTTTCAAGAATTACATTGTTTTCGTCAAGAGTTTTCTGGAGAAATCTCGAGCTTCAAGCAAAAAAAACTTGCAAAGATAGGATAAACTCGAAACAAGGTATTCAGAATAATAAATTAGTAAGGAGACTAAAGTGGAAAAGTTGATGTTACTGGGTGATGAAGCTTTAGCGCAGGGTGTTTTGGACGCGGGAATTTCCGGTATGTTTGCTTATCCCGGCACACCCTCGACGGAAATAATGGAATATATCCAGCGTTCCAAACAAGCGGAAAAGAGCAATATTCACAGAACCTGGGCTTCCAATGAAAAAACCGCCACAGAGGCAGCCATTGGCATGTCTTATGCCGGGAAAAGAACTATGGTTTGCATGAAGCATGTCGGCTTAAACGTAGCGGCAGACCCTTTTATGAATTCCGCTTTCACAGGCGCAAACGGCGGATTACTTATCACTGTAGCGGACGACCCGTCCATGCATTCCTCTCAAAATGAGCAGGATTCCAGATTCTACGGCAAATTTGCCATGATACCTATATTGGAGCCTTCTAATCAGCAGGAATGTTATGACATGGCATTTTACGGATTTGAACTATCCGAAAAGTATCATGTGCCTGTCATGATCAGGCTCACAACAAGGCTTTCACATTCAAGGGCAGGCGTTCAGCCCCGAGCAGTCAGAGCAGAAAACATCTTGAAATTCCCGACCGACCCCAATCAGTTTGTCTTGCTACCTGCTTTCGCCAGAAGAAAGTATAAAAACCTGCTGAATCTGCAAAAAGACTTTGTTTCAGAAGCGATGGAATCACCCTTCAACAAGGCTGATTTTGCCTCAAAAAACAATAAGTTGGGCATCATTGCCTGCGGTCTTTCCTATAACTATTTAATGGAAAACTTTAATGGGGGAGAAGTTCCCTATCCTGTTTTGAAAATCTCTCAATATCCTGTTCCGGAAGATGCAATTCGCAAGCTCTATCTGCTTTGTGATGAAATACTTGTTTTGGAAGAGGGGATGCCGATAGTTGAGGAAATGGTCAAGGGTTTTGCCTGGCACGGTACAAATCCAATCAAGGGCAGACTGGACGGCACAATTCCCAGAGACGGAGAGCTAAATCCCAATCTCGTCGCAAAAGCTTTGGGTTTACCTGATAAACCAGGCAATGCTATTCCGGAAATCGTAGCAGGCAGACCTCCGCAATTGTGTGTCGGCTGTCCGCACATCGATTCTTTCAACGCTTTGAATGAAGTTATGGCAGAATATGGCAAAGGTCACGTTTTCAGCGATATCGGCTGTTACACTTTGGGTTTTTTGCCACCTTACAGCGCTATTAATTCCTGTGTTGATATGGGCGCTTCCATAACTATGGCAAAAGGCGCTTCAGATGCCGGATTATTTCCGGCGGTAGCAGTAATCGGAGATTCCACTTTTGCGCATTCAGGTCTGACCGGACTTTTGGATTGCGTTTCGGATAAAACCAATGTGGTGATTATCATTCTGGACAATGCTACGACGGCTATGACAGGCGGTCAGCACTATACAGCCGCAGGTCGCCTCGAAGATATTTGCATAGGTCTGGGAGTGGAAAAAGAACATATCCGGGTGTTTGTCCCGCTTAAGAAAAACAATGAAGAAATGGTGCGCATCTACAAAGAAGAAATTGCCTATAACGGCGTTTCTGTGGTCATTCCGAGACGCGAATGCGTGCAAACTTTGAAGAAAAAGCACAAGATGGAGGAATAGGATGAAGCACGATATTATTCTTGCCGGTGTAGGCGGACAGGGGATTTTGACGATTGCCACCATTATTGGATATGCAGCCTTGAAACGCGGCTGGTTTATGAAACAGGCAGAAGTGCACGGTATGAGTCAAAGAGGCGGCGATGTCCAATCCCATCTGCGTTTGTCTGACCAACCTATCTGGTCTGATTTGATTCCTTTCGGCAAAGCGGATATGATTCTTTCGGTCGAGCCGATGGAAGCTTTGCGTTATTTGCCATATCTGGCTCCGGACGGCTGGGTGATTGCCAATAGCACTCCTTTTGACAATATTGCCAAATATCCTGATTTGGACGCTATCCATAATAGTATCAAATCCATTGCTAATCATGTGCTGATTGATGCTGATACCATTGCCAAAGACGTCAAAGCCAATCGTTCCATGAATATCGTCATGTTGGGAGCAGCCACCAAACATATTGGTTTTGCGCCTGAGGAATTTGAACAAGCCATCATTGCCATTTTTGAACGCAAAGGCGAAGTCATTGTCGAAGCCAATCTGAATGCTTTCAGAGCTGGTTTGGAAAAGAGCTAACTTGTAGGGCAGATATTTATCTGCCCTTTATATCATAGAGGCTGGCTGCATAGGTCAGCCTTTTTACTTGAATTTTAAACAAAAGACGGGGTAACATAATGAACGAGTTTTTGAAACAAGAAATCTTGGCTTTACTAAAACCTGAGCAGATGGTTTATCTTTCCACCAGTATGGAAAATCAGCCCAAAGTCAGACCGGTAACTTTGATTTACAATAAAAATCGCTTCTTTTTTGCTACCGGTGCCAATGATGCCAAAGTTAAACAAATAGCTTCAAATCCAAATGTGGAAATGTGCCTCTCCATTAAAACAGAAACGAATGGTGGATACGTGAGGGCAAGCGGAATATTGGAACTTATTACCGACAGCAATACACGTCAGGAAATCTTTGAGGAGGCTTCCTTCCTGCATTACTTCTGGAAAGCACCGACCGACCCATCCTACGTTATCTATCAAATGACTTGGCAACAAGTCGAGTATTTGAAGCCGGGCGAAGATTTGGCTACCAAGTTTGACTGGTAAGACATAAATCACATTTCTTTCTCATCTCGGACTCGTTTGCAATCCAGCATCCACCTGACATCCACCTGGCATCCTCCTGGGGTTAGCCCACGTGGATCCCAGGTGGATGTCAGGTGGAACCCCAGTTGGTTTTGAGAACAAAATATGTGGGATTGAAATAACGTTAGACAAATTCCATTGGGATTTTCAATATGATAGCCCATGAATTCATTCAAGGGAACAAGCTTCAACCCCATAATCCCATCGGGATTTTCTATTCGATAGCCAGTGAATTTATTCAAGGGAACATGCTTCAACCCCATAATCCCATCGGGATTTTCTATTCGATAACCAGTGAATTTATTCACTGGGAAAGAGATTTAACCAAGACAAACCCCTTCGGGGTTTTTTATGTTATGGCTTACATTTTAAAGAGGAAACCCATTTTACATCAAATTCAGGATAGGAATCCCTTACTGGGTTGATTTGAATTGCAAAAATATCCTCACGAAAGAATTCATGGGCTATTGATTGCAAAACCACGCTGAGGTTTTATGCTGTCTATCTGCAAACGAATACAAAATCACGACGTGTTTGACAAAGCTTTCACGATTTGTATTGACATATATATAACTATCGGTATTTAAGAAAATATAGATAACAAACTTGTAACATGCCTTTTTTATTGGCTTTTCTTGTTGATGAACTAACAATGTATGGTCGTTGATTGTTTATATTTAAGACATATAGATTTAGATTAAAATTAGATAAACAAGAGGGAAGTTCGCTATGTTTAGAAGAGCATTACTTATCATTGCCATTTTCGTAGTTTCCCTTACCATTATAACGAGTTGTGACATACTTACAAAACCAGCAGAGCGATGTGCCACTCCGTTTTTTAGTCCGGCAAGTGGTCAATACTTAAATGCTCAAAACGTAAGTATAACCTGTGCCACGATTGGAGCTACGATAGTCTATACTGTTGATGGCAGTGACCCGACTTCCGGTTCGACGGTTTATACAAGCCCGATAGAAATAACCGCAATCACAACCGTCAAAGCCAAAGCCATGAATAGTAGCTTTAAAGATAGCCATATTGCCTCCGCTACATACACGATAGGGACAGTTCAGAGCCAGTTTGTCTGTGTACCTGGCGGTACTTTTACAATGGGTAATACACTTGGAGGTGGAATTTCTGATGAGTTGCCGACACACTCAGTGACATTATCAGCTTTTTATATAGGTAAATACGAAGTTACTCAGAGCGAATGGCAGACAATAATGGGTTCTATTCCGGCGAGCGGTAATGGTGTAGGCGATAATTATCCGGTTTATTATGTATCTTGGTATTCGGCTATTAAATACTGCAATCTGCTCAGCATGGCAGAAAGTTTAACGCCTGCATATACGATTAGCGGCTCTACCAATCCCACAAATTGGGGTACGGTTCCAGATTCTGCTAATGCCACATGGGATGCTGCTATTTGCAATTGGTCTGCCAATGGTTACAGACTGCCGACCGAAGCTGAATGGGAGTATGCAGCCCGGGGTGGAACAACAACTCCTGATTATGTCTATTCCGGTAGTGATGATATTGATGTCGTGGCGTGGTATGATGGGAATAACACACCCTCCGGCACGAAACAGGTTGGGCAGTTGCAAGCTAATAGTCTGGGAATATATGACATGAGCGGGAATGTTAATGAATGGTGTTGGGATTGGTATAGCTTCAATTATTATAGCTCCAGTCCTTCCAATAATCCCACAGGTTCCGACAGCGGCATCAGTCGTTTGCTGCGTGGTGGTAGTTGGCGCAACAATGCAAACAGTTGTCGTGTTTCAAGCCGCTACTCTTTTCCGTATAACAACAGCATCATCTTCATCGGATTCCGTCTTGTTAGAGTTAACTAATTGGGTCTTGATTTTTAGAGCTAAAATTACGCAGAGGTAAGAAAAGGCACAAAGCAGAGAATTAGTGAATTAAGAGAATTGGTGAATATAAAATTGTGTCTGGAAAGAAATGGATTCCTGCCTGCGCAGCTTTGCGAAAACGTTGTAGGGATTTGGAGTACATAGCGCATAACGCAGACTTTAATGGTGCTCAAGGCTTACAGCGCTTTGGACTTCATATCACGTAAAGATAGATGATTTCAATGTGATGGTCGCATCATGAAGTCCAGGTTGCCCTTGGGTTTGGATAATGATAATAGCTCAAACCGGCAACGTGGACTCCAAGATGCTTAATTTTCGCACAGTCTGTTGCGCAGTAATGACAAAGCTGTTTTAGATTTCTGACCTAAATCTCAGACTTATAGAGAAAGATGGAGCCGAGCGCAGCAAAAAACACATTGGGAGCCCAGGCAGCGACCATTGGTGGCAGGATGTGATTGTATCCCAGACTTTGGGAAACCCGCATCATTACAAGATAAAGAAAGCAAACCAGCAGTCCGAGCATAAAAATCCAGCCTCTGCCTTTACTGCGTGAATTGGTTGTGGCAATCGGGATAAAGAAAAAGATAACAATCAGATTGGTCAAAGGGAAGGCAAGTTTCAAATGCAAGTCCACCAATTCCTTGCTGTAATCATCACCTACCTTCTTGAGCCGGTTGATATAGTCTTTCAGTTCAAAATAGTTGAGAGCCATGGTTTTCTTGGTAATTCTGACAAAGTCCTGCGGCTGCACATCCATCGCCGGTAAAATTGTAGATGCATAAAACTTCCACTCTACAGGTTGGTGGTTTTTGAATTTGCGGATTTCACAATCGCGGACAATCCATTGGTTAAATTTCCATTCAGCGCCGGTGGCAGAAATGCGCTCGGTTACATTGCCGGTCAGAGGGTCGATTTTCATGATATCTATAATGCGGATGGAATTCTTGTATCCGTCAAAGAAACCGAAGTAATAGAAGTAGCCATTCTTGCCCTGAAAATGAATGCGCGCTTTGAGCATCTGGTCTTCAGGTTGCTCGTTTTTGATTAAAACCTGATACACAAAATCCCGTTTTGCCTCTGAACGAGGCAGCACAAATTCACCTAAAAGCCCGACTATTATGCTCATTAGAAAGCCAATCACAAAAAGAGGGAGCATCGAACGCTTGATACTGATGCCGGCAGCCCGGATGGCAGTGCTTTCGTTATATTTTGCCAGGCTGTTCATCAGGAAAAGTCCCGTCAGCAACATCACAACCGGAGCGGTCAGAATCGTTAAATATGGGATTCTCAACAAGTAATACCAGGCTGCTTCCTGAAAATCTGCACCGTTTCTCATCAATCTGGGCAGATTATCTATGATGTCTATCACAATAAATACCACTGACAGAGAAGCCAGCAAGACCAGAAAGGTTCTAATATATTCACGGGCAAGGTATTTGTCTAATATTCTCATAACCGGCTCAATGAACTAATTCATCCGGTAAAGTAGCTTTTTTATCACGCTTATGGGTCAATTTCCAAGCCAGAGCAGGCAGATTTATCAGTTGCTTCTCATAGATAGAGCCGATGATAAGCAAAGCTGCAACCACCAAAAAGATAAAGTTTGAAATCCACATCGACAAGAAAGGTGACATATAGCCTTTATCTGCAAGAGATTCTCCTCCTGTCAGTGCGATATAGTAAATCAGAAAGATAAGTGAACTCACGGAAAAAGCCATGCCGATTCCGCTGCTGCGGGTCATTAACCCCAAAGGTATGCCGATAAGCACAAAAATCAGGATGGCAAAGGCGATGGCATACTTTTTGTTATACTCCACCAGCATGGAATTGGTGTCTTCACGCAATTCTGTCATGCGGTCAGTTTCCATCAGTTTCATCATACCCAAACGCTTGGCTTCCTTGCGGGTATCGGGAGTATCGGGATTCAATTTATTGATATTTAGCCTGCGGTCAAATTCCGCTACCTGTACGGTTTTGAGGGCAAGCTCTTTCTTTTTGTCCTTGATGCCGGTGATCAGGTCTTTGGCAGTCATTTCACGGTCACTGCGATAACCTGTGTCAATAAAATCAATATTGCTGCCAAGATTGCGGATATGCAGCACGAAAGTGCGGAATGTGCGCACCTGATATTGTCCTTGTGCTTTGTCATCGCGTTCGTGCATTTCACCGTCTTTGAGAATAATCTCCAAACTGTTGCCATTATCCATCTGAGTGATTTTTCCGCTTTTGGCATAAATAGTTTTGGGAAAGCGGGATTCCGTGCGGTCATAAATAACGATGCCGCGCAGCTCTGTCAGAAGGTTTTCCTTCACGTAAACGGTATAGTCTGCCACATTGGTAAATTCACCGGGTTTGACGATGGTCATCGGTTTGTAATAAGCAATTTTGAGCATCAGGTTTTTTAGCTTATGGTTCATGTCCGGCAGAGTAAATTGATTGAAATACATCATGCCGCCGGTCAGCAATACAGTCACAACCATCAGTGGACCTATCATCTGATAAACATTGATACCGCTGGCTTTCATGGCGATGGTTTCCCTGTCCACCGTCATTCTGCCGAAAGCCAAAATCGTGGCTACCAAAACCGCCATCGGAATGGATAATGCCAACATGAAGGGGAGTGACAAACCAAACACCTGCAAAACGGTCAAGATATCGAGCTTCTTTTCGATGATGGTATTCAGCAAATCTATCACACGGTCTATCATCAGCACAAAAGTCACCACAAAAAGCGAGATAAAGAACGGTGCTATGTGCTCTCGCAGGACATATCGTTTCAAAACCATTTAGCTCAAATTCCCATCATCTTTAGTATCTCAGCTTCTGAGATGATGTTCACAGTTCCGAGACGCTTTGCTTTGTCAAGCTTGGAACCTGCTTTTTCTCCCACAATCAGATAATTCAAATTGCTGCTGACTGAGCTAAGTAACTTTCCGCCGTTATTCAGAATGAGTTCTTCCATCGCTTTTCTGTCATAGTTTTCCAGCGTGCCAGTAATAAGAAATGTCCTGCCTTGTAAAACAGTAACTTTATCAGAAGCATCGGATGCAAGCTGCAATCCTGTCTGCCTGAGATACTCGATTAAAGCCTTGTTTTCAGGAATGCGGAAGTAATCAAACACAGATTGAGCTATTTTCTCCCCGATTTCAGGCACTGAGGTCAGGATTTCAATCTCAGCCTGCATCAAGTTATCAATATTACTAAAATGCTCCACCAGGATTCTGGCGGTCTTGGTGCCGACAAATCTAATGCCCAGAGCATAGAGCACTCTGTCAAACTTCTGGTTTTTGGCTGCATAAACTGCTTGCTTCAGATTCTCAGAAGATTTCTCTCCCAGTCTGTCTAATTTGACTATTTTTGCATAATCGAGTCGGAAAATGTCCTCAACGGTTTGCAACATGCCTTCTTCTATGAGACGGGCAATCAGGCTTTCACCCAGACCGGTGATATCCATGGCATCACGGGATGTGAAATGCTCAAGCTGTCTTTGCAATTGAGCCGGGCAGTTGCTGTTAGAACAGTAATGAATCACGCCATCCGGTTCTTTAAACAATGAACTGTGACAAATGGGGCAGACTTTGGTAAACTCTATCGGCTTGGAATTATCAGGTCTTTTGGCAAGGTTGACTGCCTTGATTTTGGGGATGATTTCGCCGGATTTGACCAAATGGACTGTATCTCCCTGATGTAAGTCCAGTCGCAGGATTTCATCCTCATTGTGCAGCGTGGCTCTGGAAACGGTGGAACCTGAGATATAGACAGGCTCCAAAACTGCGACAGGCGTCACTGCTCCGGTCCTGCCTACCTGAAACTGTACATCGAGCAAAACTGTTTCCTTTTCTTCCGGCTTAAACTTATAGGCAATTGCCCATTTGGGACTTTTATTTGTGTAGCCAAGTCTTTGCTGCAAGGCAAAATCATCAATCTTGATAACTATGCCGTCAATTTCATAGGGCAGAGTAGAACGCCTGGCATCCCACTCTTTGCAATAGCTTTCCACTTCTTCAAAACAATTAGCTTTCTGGTAATCTTTGGAAGTGGGGAAGCCCTGCTGCTCCAACCACTTTAACAATTCGGACTGTGAAAAGCTGATTTGCTCAGAAGTATAGCCGATACTATAGAAAGTTGCCTGCAGTTTACGTTCAGCGACCAGCTTTGAGTCCTTTAGTTTGATTGTTCCTGCTGCCGCATTACGCGGGTTGGCAAAGAGTTTTTCACCTTTTTCTTCGCGTTCTTTATTCAGATTTAGAAAGACTTCAACCGGATAATATATCTCTCCACGTATCTCGATGGACTCATTGGATTGGATGGACAAAGGGATGGACTGAATGGTCTTGACGTTTTCAGTTACTACCTCGCCTGCAAAACCGTCTCCCCGGGTGGTGGCATAAATTAGTTTTCCCTGTTCATAATAAAGGTTGATGCTAAATCCGTCTATCTTGTGCTCCAAAGTCACGGTTGGGAAACTGCCGGTCTCTTGTTCAATCTTGCATAGAAACTCTTTTACTTCATCCAAAGAGTAGGCGTTTTCCAGGCTATACATTCTCTGTTTATGCTGAATTGTCTTGGCATTGGGAGTAAGGTCGTTGCCGACTTTTTGGATAGGCAGTTCTTGCTCGGTGAGGTCAGGATATAGAGCTTTCAATTCCTTCAGTCTATTAACCAGCATATCATATTCATAGTCACTGATGGCAGGATTGGCAAATTCATAATAGAGCACATTATGTCTGTCAAGTTCCCTTTTTAGATATTCTATTTCTTTCTTAATCAATTCTATACTTGTATTCATATCATGTTATACTTTATATTGTTTATCGTACATTCGGGGCGAATGTATCTACATTATTTGTTGTGGTAACAGACGCCTCGTCTGTTTTGCTTCTTTTGGGTTTAACCAAATCCGCATAAAAAGCGGGTCGTCTGTCACCGAAGGCATCATTCACATCGGTGATGGATTTATCACAAGCTTGAGCCGGGTCAATCTCGGCAAACCCGATTTCTTCCATATCAGTACTCAAACGAGTCAGTATTTCACCTTTCGTGCTGAGTATCTGGCTCATCCCTGTGAAGGTCGTGCAAAATTCCGCATTGGTTTCAGAGCCGATCCGGTTGGCAGTGATGCTAAAAACCCGGTTTTCCAGAGAACGTGTGATCATAGCTTGCTGACACCAGGGCAAAACTAAATTGGCAGGATGGCAGATTATCTGTGCACCATTTAAAGCCAAGGCTCTGGCTGCTTCCGGAAATTGCCAGTCGAAGCAAATCATCATGCCGATTCTGACTTTTCCTTTGGCTTCGCAAACAAACAAGCCGGTATCCCCGGGACTGAAAAACAGCTTTTCCCGATAAAACAAATGCGTCTTTCGATAGACATAATAACTGCCATCGGGATTGACCAGAGCGGATGAGTTATATCTCTGGTCATCGTCTTTTTCAGCAAAGCCAAACACTATCGAAACATCGAGTTTTCGGGATAGTTCTCTAAAATAACGGAAAGCTTTGCCCTGAGGAACAGCTTCGCAGATTGCCTCAACTTCTGCCCGACTCTTGAAAACATAACCCGATGTAATGAGCTCAGGCAGCACAATCAAATCTGCCGTAATATCTTTACACATGGCGTCTATCTTCTGCAGATTTGTCTCCACCTGCAAGAATTCCGGCTTGAGCTGAACTACTGCTACTTTATACATTTAACTTCCATTTTAGTGATATTCCTATTGTATTTATTGAGGTTATGTGTCAAGCTTGTTTTTTGTTTGTAGTTCCGCATTCATGCGGTATTCTAAAGTGAAAACATCGTTATTATTTACTGAAAACCTGCCTGAAGGCAGAACTACACATCCAAAGTGTATACATAATAAGCTACTTCTTTTTTTCCTACGCTTTTCAGAACCGGAGTTTAGCAAAAGTTTCAACTGAGTTTTCAGAGACTGAGTCTCCGCATACTCTCTTCAAACTCTCTGAAAAGTCTCTGCGTGAAAATAGGAGCGAACGAGTGAAAATTGCTCCAAAATATTCTGTTGACACTGATGCTAATTTCGCAATAAGTGACAAACGTTGATAATATGATTATTTCTAAGGAGTTAACGATATGGACGGCAAGAAACATTACCTTGATGCAGCCAAAAGGGCTATGCAATGGCATGCAGATTACCGCAATAAAATGCGGGCATGCAAATTTGATACAATAGCAGTGCACGGACTTTATTCAATGCAGGAAGCGCTGGATTTTAACCAGGGTTCAATAATTGAACCAATGTACTTATCCACTTCACAGGCATATCGCGATTCAGATGAAATGGAACTGGCTCTGGGCTATCAGATTCCCACCTGGTGCTATTCCAGAATTGCCAATCCCAGTATGTATTATCTGGAAGCTTTGCTCGCTCTTCTGGAAGAATATCAGACAGGAACTGAAGCTAATTGCTTAGTCACTTCCTCAGGTATGTCTGCCATAAAAACCGCAGTCGATGAGTTTTTGCACCCAGACTCCAAGCATCCCAAGAAGCCTCGAAACTTTGTGGCAACTTCACAGGTTTACGGTGGCACTTTCCAACAGTTTTCTGTGCGCAAAGCTCAGGAAGACGGAATTGAATGGAGGAAGGTCATCAACTCCAATGATATCAAAGAATGGGAAGCGCTGATTGATGAAAACACACGTTTTTTGTATGGCGAAATGCCCAGTAACCCGACTCTGGCTTTCTTTGATTTGAAGAAAGTGGCGGATTTGGCTCATAAACACGGTATTCCCTTTATTGTGGATGCCACGGTGGCAACTCCTGCTCTGATGCGTCCTCTGGCTTTCGGTGCAGATATTGTCATCCATTCCGTGACCAAATCTCTGCATACCAGCGGTTTTGGTATCGCCGGAGCTATCATCGCAAGAAAAGATATCACAACAAAGGTTGACAATCCCGCCATGAAAGAGAATTTCTGCGGTTATCTGAAGCTGTTGCCCGCCCGTGATAATGGTCCCAATCTTTCGCCGATGCAGTGCATTCTTGCCATCAATGATATCAGGACTATTCGGATGCGGATGGATGTCTGTTCTCAGAATACAATGAAGATAGCGGAATTCCTCGCCAAGCATAAACATATTTCCAAAGTGAACTACCTTGGACTGGAATCGCATCCCTTGCACAAAATTGCTAAGAAATATATGTTTCTGGTTGATTCAGAATTCGAAACCAAAGATAAAAAGCCGGTCAACCGTTACGGACATTTGATGTCGTTTGAAGTGAAAGGCGGAGCTGAGAATGCCCGCAAGGTGTTTGATGCTTTTGAACATATCTGGCGTGCCACAGACCTTGGCAGAATTAAGAGCGTGGCTACGATTCCGGCAATCTCCACACATTCACAGCAAGGAGAGGAAGGACGCAAAGCTGCTGCCATCCCTGCTAATTTGATAAGACTAAGCGTGGGAGCAGAACATCCTGACGACATGATAAAAGATTTGGCTCAGGCTTTGGAAGTCTTGGACGGAAAAAAGAAAAAGCAAACCTCTCCTGAGTATTCAATAGGCGGAGCTTCATCGGCAGTACTGAGAAAGTAACGTTTGTAGTTCTGCCTTCAGGCAGGTTGTGTAAAATGTCTAGCGATTTATAATTGAAAGAAAACGCCAGCGGTACTACATACTAGTTCAAAAAAGAGCTGGATTCCTGCCTGCGCAGGAATGACGGGTGTGGATTTAAACACTAATGGAGAAAAACACTAATACGGGTATGGAGAAAAAACTAATGCTATATTACTCAACTAACCATCAGGCAGAGCATGTCACTTTCAAAGATGCTCTGTTGCAAGGTTTGGCAGAAGACAGAGGGCTGTATATGCCTGAGACATATCCTCAGGTTTCACCGGCTGAAATCCAGGCAATGAAAGCTATGGAATATCCGGAAATTGCTTTTACTATTGCACAGAAGTTTCTGGCAGATGAAATCCCGATGGACGAACTCAAGCGTCTGGTCTATGATGCTTATGATTACCCGATTCCATTGGAGCAAGTTAAAGACAGATTGTATGTGATGAGGCTGGACCAGGGACCCACCGCTTCTTTCAAGGACTTTGCCGCCCGTCTGATGGGCAGGCTGATGCAGTATTATCTAAATCAGAAAAAAAGCAAATTGCTCATCCTGACAGCCACTTCAGGTGACACCGGCAGCGCTATTGCCAATGCTTTTTATGGCTTGGATAATATCAAAGTGGTTGTGCTCTATCCCGAAAAAGAAGTGACAGCCAGACAACGCAAACAGATGACGACTCTTGGAGAAAACATCCAAATTATATCTATCGACGGGAAATTTGATGACTGCCAGGCATTGGTCAAAAAAGCCTTTTCTGACCCTGAATTGAAGCATCTGGAGCTTTCATCGGCAAATTCAATCAATATCGGCAGACTGATACCGCAATCCATGTATTATTTCTATGCCTATGCCAAGTTGTTTGAGACACCCGGTGAGGAGATAGTATTCAGCGTTCCATCCGGTAATTTCGGAGATTTGATGGGCGGTTTATTCGCTAAAAACATGGGGCTGCCGGTTTACAAATTCGTGGTGGCTACCAATGAAAATGACGAATTCCCCACTTATTGCAAAACGGGAGAATACACAGTGATATCACCTTCGCGTAATTGCATTTCCAGTGCCATGAACGTGGGTCACCCCAGTAACGTGGCAAGGTTGATAACTCTGTATGGCGGTGTGATGGATGAAACAGGCAAAATTATTAAGCAACCCTCCTTAGAAAGAATTCGCAGGGATATGTTTGCCGTCAGTGTTTCAGACAGTGAAACAGAATCCACTATAAATCTGGCAATGACCCAGAATCAGCTTTTGCTCGAACCGCATGGAGCTGTCGGCTGGGCAGGATTGGCGCGCTATCTTCAGCACTACCCAAATGAGAAAAACAGACTTTGCGTATCTTTGGAAACAGCACATCCTGCCAAGTTTCCAGAAAAGATACAAGAGATTTTGCAGATTGAACCTAAACTGCCGCCTTCTCTGCAAAACCTGGAAGATAAAGAGGAATTCATCACTCCGATGCAATATGACTATCGGGCATTCAAAGAATTTCTCAAGGAAAACTACGCAACAATATGAAATCAATCATTATCCTCGGGGATGGCATGGCGGATTATCCGCTGGACATTTTAAGCGGAAAGACGCCTTTGATGGCAGCCCATAAACCGAATATTGACCTTCTGGCAAAAATGGGACGATGCGGATATCTTAAAACAGTGCCTGACGATATGCCGGCAGGTTCGGAAGTGGCAAATCTGGCGGTATTGGGCTATGATGTGCATGAAGTTTATCAGGGCAGAGGTGTCCTGGAAGCTGCTGCCATGGGTGTTATTCTTGATAAGCATGACCTTGCCATGCGGTGTAATCTGCTCTGTATTGAGGATGGAAAGATTAAAAACCATTCGGCAGGACACATCTCCACTGAAGAAAGTCATGTCTTAATCGAAGCTTTAAACCAGGAATTTGCCACAGATAAGATTCATTTCTATCCGGGAGTGAGTTACAGACATTTATTGGTTATCAAAGGCGGGAACAACAATATCAGTTTAACTCCGCCCCATGATGTGCCGGGCACCCCCTGGCGGGATGTGATGCCCCAGGCTCATACTCCTGAAGGCGAAGAAACTAAAAACATACTTTCAGACTTAATCACACGCTCTCAGGTCTTATTAGAAAATCATCCTATCAATCTAAAACGTAAAGCAGCCGGCAAAGACCCGGCTAATTCTGTGTGGTTTTGGTCGGCTGGCAAGCGTCCCCAAATGAAAACCTATCAAGAGCTTTATAATAAAACCGGAGCAGTTATCTCAGCCGTTGACCTGCTGCATGGCATCGGAGTTTACGCAGGTTTCAAAGTTATCAAAGTAGAAGGGGCAACCGGACTTTACAATACTAACTACGAAGGTAAAGTGCAAGCTGCTTTAGAAGCCATCAAGAAAGTTGACCTGGTTTATTTGCATATCGAAGCTGCTGATGAAGCAGGACACGAAGGCAACGTTGAGCTCAAAATCAAATGTATTGAAGCTTTAGACGAAAGAGTGGTGAAACCTATCATGCAAGCAGTAAATGAAATGGCTGAACCTTTTGCCATTGCTTTGTTACCGGATCATCCGACTCCTTGCAATATTCGTTCACATGTTCATGATGCAGTTCCCTTTATTATTTGTAAACCGGGCGAGTTTCCCGATGAAGTTGATAAATACGATGAACTGAGCATGGGAAAAGGGTTGTACGGCAATATGGCAAATGGAGAATTTATCAGGGCTTTGTTTGATATCAGTTAATAGTAACACATAGATTTCTTTAGATTATGTAAATAATTACCAATTTGATAAGCTACTTATAAGCTCCATAAAGTACGGAAAAATAAAAAACTGGACAAAAACAAGTGCCCAAAGAATTTGGGTTTTCTGAAAAGCCTTTAGGAGTATCGTATGACAGACATGGTTAAAGACCAGGAAAAAAATGTTAATTACAAAGAATTGAAAGAAGATTATCTTCGCATGCTCGAAGAATCCTTTCAGCAAACTGCTGAATTCAACAAAGGTGATGTTGTGGAAGGTGCTATCGCTACGATTAATGACAATTTTATTGTGATTAATCTGGGTGGCAAGTTTGACGCTTATGCTGATGTGAATGAATTCTCAGATGAAGATGGCAAACTTAATTATGCAGTCGGAGATATGCTTAAAGGTTTTATCGTTGATCGCAATGACCAGGGCTTTGTCATCGGAAAAAGTTTAACCAAGCAATTCGTAGATAAGAATGGAATCAAAGAAGCATTTGATGCAAAGATGCCGGTTCAGGGCAAAGTTTACGCAGTAACCAAAGGTGGCTATAGCGTTGATGTTTTAGGAGCGAGAGCTTTTTGCCCGATGTCACAGATTTCGATGCGGATGACAGATGATACCAGCCAGTTTATTGGCAAGAACATGGATTTTGAAATTATCGAATGTTCCGAAAACTGTCGCAGGATAGTTGTTTCACACCGCATTATGGAAGAAAAGATTTACGATGAAAAGAAAGCCAAAGCCATGGCAACTATCGCCACTGATATGGTCATTAAAGGCAAAGTAATGCGGCTTACCACTTTCGGAGCTTTTGTCGATATCGGCGGAGTGGAAGGTTTATTACATGTTTCTGAGATTTCGTGGCATCATATTGCCCGCCCTCAGGATGCCTTAAAACCCGGTGAAGAAATTGAAGTCAAGATTCTCAAAATAGATGGCGACAAGATATCCTTATCCATGCGTGCCCTGCAGGAAAATCCTTTCTCTCAAGCTATGAAAGAAATCAAGGAAGGCGACATCATCAATTGCCGTGTGCTAAGATTACACAATTTCGGAGCTTTCGTTGAACTTAAACCGGGTGTGGAAGGGCTTATCCCTGTCTCTGAAATGTCCAGAACCAGGATGGTCGGACATCCCAGAGAGATTGTGAAAGAAGGTGACTTGGTTGAAGTGCAGATTCTGCGGATTGATGATGTAAACCAAAAGATATCCCTTTCTTTGAAAGCTCTGCAAAAAGACCCTTGGGACGAGATTGATGATATTATCCAGGTCGGCAAAGAAGTCAACGGAACAGTTGAAAGCTCAACTAATTTCGGCGTTTTTGTAACTGTAGCTGATGGAATTACCGGTCTGTTGCCACGTTCCAGAGTCAGAAAGACAGATAACTTCAAGCAGAACGATACAATCGCATTGATTATTTCTGCTATTGATAAAGAACAGCACAGAATCACTTTGGATTATGTGGATGCAGCAGCTTTTCCTGTGGAACAGAGCGATTTCAATCGTCAGGATAGCAGGGATTCACGAGACAACAGGGATAATAGAGACAAAAAACCTTATAAGTCAAAAGACAGAAATGAGGAATGGCGTCGCTATGCAAATCAGAAACCTGATGGAAACGACAATCCCTTTAAGGATTTATAATACTATTTTGGACAATGTACCACATTCTTTAGAATGTTTAGATATAGCAAATTCGGAAACGGATGGTTAGCATAAGCAAATCATCCGTTTTCTTTAATTGTTAAGCAATAAGTAGTGTAGGATTCCAATCCTACATAAGTTTTGTAGCAGCTTTGGAAAGCTGCACTACTAATAAATTGAGGTTAAGATGGACGCAAACACCAGCCAGTTGTTAAAATTACGCAGAGAGAAGCTGCAAAAGATTATTGACAGCGGAATTAATCCCTATCCGATTAAATCAAACAGAACACATCTGATATCAGAAGTGCTATTGGATAAAGATGCATGGATAAGTGCTGAGACAGTAGTAACTATTTGCGGAAGACTTGTTGCTCTGCGCCGTCAGGGCAAGCTTGGTTTTGGCAATATTGAAGACATAAGTGCAAAAATCCAGATATATGTAGCTCAAAACGTTACAGGCGAGGAGAATTACGAAGTCTTTAAACTCTGCGATAGTGGTGATTTTGTTCAGGTAATCGGCACTATGTTCACAACTCAGGCAGGTGAATACTCCATCAAAGTTGCAAACATCACCATGCTCAGTAAAAACCTCAGACCGCTTCCGGCAGTCAAAGAAAAAACTGTGGACGGCAAAGTTATTCGTTATGACGAGTTTGCCGATATTGAGCTAAGATATAGAAAGAGATACCTTGATTTGTTGCTCAATCCCAATCACAGAAACGTGTTTGTCTTACGTTCAAAGATTATCAAAGGTGTCAGAGAATTTCTTGCCCAAAGAGAATATATTGAGGTGGAAACCCCTATACTGCAACCTTTGTATGGCGGAGCAAATGCCAGACCTTTTACCACACATCACAATACTCTGGATACAGATTTATATCTACGGATCGCTTTGGAGTTATACTTAAAAAGACTGATTGTCGGAGGATTTGAACGAGTCTATGAAATCGGCAAAAACTTCCGTAATGAAGGTATGGACCGAACTCATAATCCCGAATTTTCCATGTTGGAATTGTATCAAGCGTTTACTGATTTAAACGGCATGATGGAACTCACGGAAAGTCTGTTTAAGTTTCTCGCCAAAGATGTGATTGGCAAGGACACATTCACATTCCAGGGAAAGCAGGTAACTATTTCCGGTGAATGGAAAAAAGCCAGCATGATTGAATTGGTTAAGGAGCATTCCGGCTACGATGCATCTGATTTTGATTTAGAACGGATAACAGCTTTTTGCAAACAGCATAAGATAGAAATTCCGGTCGGAGCAGGAACAGGCAAGCTGATATCTCTGCTTTTTGAAAGATTTGCTGAAGAAAAGCTGATTCAGCCTACTTTTGTAACGGATTTCCCCAAGGAAATATCACCTCTGGCAAAAGCCAAACCTGATAATCCCAATCTGACGGATAGATTTGAACTGCTGATTGCCGGAAATGAATTTGCCAATGCCTTTAGTGAACTCAATGACCCTGTTGATCAGAGAGCCAGATTTGAAGCACAGGCAAAGCTTAAAGAACTTGGAGATGAAGAAGCAAACGTTGTGGATGAGGATTTTCTGGAAGCTTTGGAATATGGCATGCCGCCCATGGGTGGTCTGGGCATTGGAATAGACCGTTTGATAATGTTGCTAACGGAAAACGATTCTATTAAAGAGATTATATTGTTCCCACAGATGAAACCGGAATAAAGATATTAACGCTTAAAAGCCAGATAAACTCCGTTTCCATTGCCACGTATCTTTTCATGTAGGACAGTAAAACCGTCTTCTGATAAGATTTCCAGATAGTCCTGCTCAGGAAATAAACCCAGCTCCAAATGTTCAATAAAGTGCTCAGTGCCTTGCGGTGTGCAAATCAGATGATGCATTTCCAGAATAGAAAGATTGCCTTCCACCAGACTTGTACAGCATCTGGCAACCTTCAAATCAGGTTCATCAACGGTCAGCAGATTTGTTCTGCCCACCTTAAACTGCTCAGGAGTGTGCCATGGTTCAATTATTAGCATGCCTTGGGGAGTAAGATGCTGCTTCATATTGCTAACTGCAAGTCTGAGATTAGCAATTGTCTTTGTGTGTCCAATCGAACCAAAGAAACAGGTAATGATGTCATATTTCTTTTCAAGAGAAAAGTTTAGCATATCAGCTTGGTAAAATGTCAGTTCAGGATTTCTTTGTTTAGCTATTGCTATAAGCTCTGGATTGATATCCAAACCCTCACAGTTTATATAACTTTTTAGTGCTTCCAGATGCATGCCAGTACCGCAGGCAACGTCTAAAAGAAGAATAAAGTCATGGTTTATATAAGGCAGTATAAGATTATGTAAATCAATTATTTCTTGCTTGTAATCTTTGAAAGAATATAGCTTGTCGTAATATTGTGCCATCTTTGAATATTGCATTATTTTGCCTCTGAACTAAGTTTGGGTTTTCTCTTTTTATTAGTAACCAGTGATACCAGATAAAGAACAAATTCTACCAAGACAATCACTGCTCCGGTCGGCAGATTATATAGCCAGGATATGTAAAATCCCCCGAGTGAAGAAAGTATTGCGGCAGCAATGCTAATAATGATTGCCGGTGGGAGTTTTTTCACAAACTGAAAAGCTATGGAAGCAGGCAATACAAGTTGGGCTGTGACCAGGATTATCCCTGCGATTTTCACTGCCACCACTATATTTATAGCAAGCAGAAAGAGAAAACAATAATAGACCATCTTTACCTTGATGCCAAAAACTTCTGCCACAGCCATATTATAGGTCATATAAAACAATTCCTTAAACAACAATGAGATAAAAGACAGATTAACAACTGTCAAAGCTACAAGACTATATAGGTCTGTCTTGTTTATTAGCAGGACATTGCCAAACAGATAGCTGGCGAGGTCAAAAGAATAGTCCTTTTTCAATGATATCAGGATTATGCCAAGTGCCATTGCCACAGAAAGAAAGATGGTGATAACATTGGTTTCCTCAGTTTGGTAAAACCTTGAAACAAAGCCTATCAAACCGGCTACTATGATTACGAAAAGCATTGTAGTGAAACTGAGGTTCAGACTAAACAACAACGCCAAAGCTATTCCTGCGAAGGCAATGTGGGAGAGAGCTTCGCCCATATAGGCAATCTTTTTTAAAGTTACGAAGGGGGAGAGGACTGCCAGTGAAATTCCCGAGAGTAACGCTCCCAATAATGCATGAACCAAAAAGCCATAGCTCAGCATTTCAATAATCCTTCTCAATCAGTTTCAAAGCCTCACCAAAAGTGCTTTGTATATGGTCAGCTGTCAGCATTTCTGTTGCAGTATGGCAATGCAGAGTCCGGTTCAAACACACCAGGAAAGTGCAATACTTATTGAGCATGTGCAAATCATGCGAGATTGTAATAATCGTTTTGCCTTGTTTATGCAGTTCAGCCAGCAGGTCAAAAAAGTTGATAACGCCTGTTTTGTCGATACTGGCTTCAGGTTCATCCAGAATCAGGTATTTGCTGCCTGTTAGCAAAGCTCTGGCAAGCAGCAGACGTTGCCATTCACCTCCGGAAAGACTGCCGATTTGAGCATTTTGAAATTGCAGGATGCCGACCTTGTCCAGAGTATGCAGAGCTGTGAGTTTTTCTTGTTTTGTGAATCGAGAAAACAACCCTTTATTAGCCGCAATACCCATCAGGGCAATATCCAGAACGGTGGCGGGAAACTTTGAATCATACTCTTCTTTTTGAGGTAAATATCCGATTCTCTCAATCCTGAGCCAATCAGTATTCAATTTGCCTTCAATATAAACTTTGCCGGTATAGTTTGTAATCAGATTGAGGAGTATCTTAATCAGAGTGGATTTACCGGCTCCATTGGGACCGATGATGGCGACAAACTCATTAGCAGTAATAGTCAAGTCTATGTTTTCCAGAATCTGTTTGTTATCAACAGAGAAATTTACGCCTTTGAATTCAATCATAAGTTTTTAAAATCCTGCTTTCAAAGCAATCCAATTCAGCCACAAATATTCAGATATGGTCTTTGCACCCAGAGTAGTGCCCAAATCATCATATTTCAATACTTTCAAGTTCAATTCCTGTGCCAGCGTTTCAGCAGGTTTGGGATTCATTTGCGGTTCTATGAAAATTGCCTTAATTTGTTTGGCTTTTATCTTGTCAGCCAGTTCCTGAAGCTGTTTGGGGGCAGGGTCTTTACCCGCAGAAGGCTGAACTGAACCAACATATTCTATTTTGAAATAATCAAAGAAATAGGCAAAAGCATCATGTAAAGTCACAATTGCTGCTTTGGGATATTTGTCTTTCTCCCTTCTGATTTTGCCATCCACCCGATTGATTTCCATAATCATTTGGCGGGAATTGCTTTCAAAAATCGCTTTACTAACGGGATAGCGTTTACTGAGTTCATCGCGCAAGCCGATAATTATACCGGTCAGAAACTCCGGAGTAGTCCAGATATGTGGATTTACGCCTTCTAAGCCATGCTCATCATCAGCCAGTAGCAGCTGTTGATTAACAAAGGATGATGCAATTATGTGTTTTTTCCCGAATTGATTGAGTGTCTTATCCAGATTTGTTTCCAAGCCCAGACCATTTGATAAGACCACATCCGCTTTTTGCAATCTGAGCATATCCTGCGGACTGGGTGACCAGGTGTGCGGAGAAGCATTGGCAGGAAGCAGAGTATCAACCGTAAAGAGCGTATCAACCAATTCTCTGACAATCAGTTCATAGGGATAAATAGTCGTTATAATGAATGGTTTTTGATTTGCCTCTTTAGGTTTTTTTTGACAAGAGGCAAGCAAAAGTATAAGCAAGACGGCAATTAGTATGATTAGTATTAGTTTCTGCATTGAATCTCCTTGATCAATATCAATCAGGTAAAGCTTTTATCAACCTGCCCCTGATTGTCAAGATAAATTCAGATAAAAATCAAATAATCCATCCCTTGTTTATACCTAGTTTATCCCTAAAAAGAAATACGGATTCTTTACGCTATCATTACGCTACCAATACGCAGTTACTCCGTAATGATAGCGTAATGACTCCGTATTGATAGCGTAATGCTTTTGAGATATGTTAGATATCCTGAAATAGGTTGACACAAAAACGTATAAACAGGAGAACAAAGAATGAAAGAGAAAGAACCGGTAAATCGGTACAGTATGGCGTTTAAGATGCAGGTTGTCAAAGATGTCGAAAATGGTCTTTTAAATGCCGAAGAAGCCCGAAAGCTTTACGGAATCGGTGGACGGCAAACCGTACATGAATGGGTTTGCCAGTATGGGATGAACCAAAAGATAGGAAAGGTGGTGTATATCATGACCGACAAAGAAGAACGTGAACTTCTTGCCCTCAGAAGAGAGAACCGGATGTTAAAGAAGGCGTTAGACGATTCCCAGGTCAAGGTCATTGCTTTGGAGACTTTGATCGAAGTAGCTGAAGAAGAGTTTAAGATAGATGTAAAAAAAAAGTTTGGTGCCAAAGTGTGGGAAGATGTAAAGAAAAAATTGGCTACCTCGGACACTCCGGAGGAATCAGATTGATTTGTCATGCTTTTGGTTACACCAGACAAGCTTATTACAAACATCTTTTCTTAGATGAAGAACGTGAGGAACAAAGTGTTAAAGTGGTTGAAGTAGTACAAGAAATACGTCATATACAACCAAAAGCGGGTGGCAGGAAGCTACACGTGATGTTGAAAGAAGGCAGATCCATATACCAGATAAAGATCGGACGTGATGCCTTGTATGAACTGCTCCATAAACATAAACTCATACTAAAAAAGGAAAAAAGGAATCACCCAACTACAAACTCCAGGCATAACTTCCAAGTTTATCCCAATCTGATTAAAAACCTGAAAGTGGACACTATTAATCAGGTTTGGGTGTCTGATATAACTTACCTAAAGACAATAAAAGGTTATTGCTATTTGTCACTGGTTACTGATTTGTACAGTCGCAAGATCCTGGGTTACAAACTCTCGGATAGTCTGGCAGCAGAACATACCCTGGCCGCTTTCAAACTAGCCCACACAACTGCGAATCCACCCATAGGCTTGATCCATCATTCAGATAAAGGTATCCAGTACTGCTGTAAAAACTATATTGAATCACTGCAGAAGGCAGGCATAGCCATTAGTATGACAGGCCCTGATCATTGCTTTGATAATGCTGTGGCTGAAAGATTAAATGGTATCCTCAAATCTGAGTTCGGACTAGGTGAAGTGATGCCTGATTACAAAACAGCCAAAGCTCTTGTTAATGAAGCTGTCTTTATCTATAATAACTTAAGACTGCATGCTTCCTTAAAATACAAGACCCCTGATGAAATCTACTTTTCCGGTAGCGTGCCAAAGGCTTCATAGATTATGAATAAACCTATAACAAAATGTGTCAACTATTTTAGGACTGGACAATAAAACTGGATTTTCCTGATTTTAGTTGACAACTGAAGTGAGGATAATAATGCAACGTCATGCAAAAAAAGCAGTTAAATATGGCGGTAGGGAAACTGGTTTTCATTCGATTAAATAGAACGGTAAAGATGAAAACGGTAGAATGGTTTCCTCAGGTGTTTATATCAACAGATTAATAACTGCAGGAAAAATCTTGACGAATATGATGCTTATGCTTAGATAACAATATAACAAATTGGGGTGGAGATATTTCTTCACCCCAAACTAAAAAGGAACGGGATGAAGAGATTTCTTTTTGTTCTACTGGTCATTACACCATGTTTGGCTTATAGCATCACCCGAACTGTATCTATTGACGGAACCCATCAATATACCACTATTCAGACTGCCATAAATGCCTGCAGTAATGGAGATAGTGTGCTAGTTTACCCTGGCAAGTATATCGAAAACATCAATTTTAATCATAAGAGTATTACTCTCGCCAGCCTGTATGCCAGAAATCCTTCACAGATGTATATAGACAGTACCATTGTAGACGGCAATCTGAATACATGTATTAAAGCTATATATGGCGAGTTTGTAACTATCAATGGATTTACCTGCTTTAATAATGAGCAGCATATGAATACATATAGTAACAGATATGGAGGGATTTTTGCAGAAAATAACTCACACGTATCTTTACTAAACTGTATTATTCGTGATTGTACAGCTACTTGGGGTGGTGGAATCGCAGCAGGTGCTAATGTAATATTGTTTCTTTCGAATGTATTGATTTTTAACAACAAAGCAGATCAAGATGGTGGGGGTTTATCATTTGAAGGTAGTCAAATATCTTTTGATATTGCACACCCAAGTTCTATTTATAGCAATTATGCTACCAAGGGAATGGATATTTGTTTTTATTATATTCAAAACAATCCCACTCAATTTAATGTTACACTGAATATGTGTAGTATAGCACTTTCTTCCTTAGATAATTACTTTATAGTAGCAGAAAATGCCATTGTAAATGTAAATATCCAACAAGGATACCTAACACAAATTGACCAAGACTTATATGTTAGCCCGGATGGTGATGATAGCAACAGCGGAATATCAATAACATCTCCCCTAAAGACAATTGCCCGCGCTGTGCAAAGGATAGTATCCAATCCGGATAATCCCCATACTATACATCTGGCAGTAGGCACATATTCTTTCAGTGCTAATGCACAAATACTACCAATCGGAGTTAAATCACATATTAAAATAATCGGTGCCGGACAAGACATTACTACAATTGATGCGGAGATGAGACGAGGCTTTTTCAAATCATACAACAATACAGAGATAGAAATAACAGGGATGACATTAAGAAATCAGCGCTATGTCTATTCAGATCCGATAGAGTTTAATGTTTGTTCTGATATAACATTGAAAGACTTGATAATAGTTAATAACGAGGGCTCAAATTCTTCAGGTATTGGTATAAATGTATGCAATGGTGTCATAATTGAAGATGTTTATATTGGAGATATATCTTTTGCCGATGATTTAGCATCATTAAAAGTTTATTATAGCAGGGATGTGTTTGTTAATAATATGATAACAGCTAACTGCCAGCTAATTGATGTTGAAAGCAATTTTATGGGGGCTTTAATATTTGACAGTGACGTTACATTCCGCAATTCCATCATTGCTAATAATACCGGGATAGATGCTTACGTGTTTTCTTATCAAACCATCTATCAGGATTATTCAGATTGTACCCTGGATATGAGTAACGTCTTGTTTTATAATAATACTATAATGAACTGCTCCTGGGTGTTCAGCCCTATTTATATGCAGAACAGGTATCAGCCTGTGCACGTGAATAATTGCACTATAGCTAATAACAATACTAACACAACTTTGACCAAGATATATGCTTATGCTGATGTTAAAAACTTGATATCATATAATCCCGGTGCTCCCGGAGAAATGTATCTGGATAATGATATCTATGATACGGATACCCAAACCTGGATATATGCCGACGTAAGTATCAGTAACAGCCTATTCAGAACAGGCTCTGTAGGTAGCAGTTTACCTAATCTGGTTACGTTTACAGATAATATCTTTAATGGTAATCCCATGTTTCAGGGTTCTGTGAGTGATTCGCTGGAATTGACACAGCCTGAGTATTACTGTCTGAGTGCAAATTCACCCTGTATCAATACCGGGACAGCAGACACAACAGGAATGAACTTACCTTTAACAGATTTGGCAGGTAACTATAGAGTCTGGGATAATAGGATAGATATGGGCTGTTATGAATATGGATCTCCTCATGTGGCTAATGATGATAATACCAATCCGCCTCTGCCAGATAGGATAATGCTCAGTTTGTATCCCAATCCCGTTTATCTGAATAGTGCTAAGGGAGCATATACTTTTATTGAGTTTACTATACCGGAAAAAGGCAAAGACAATCCTGTAATTGAGATATATAACCTGAAAGGGCAAAAGGTAAGGACAATGCGGTTGACTGAGAGTTACAGTAGTTTAGTTCGCAAATCAGGATTAGGGAAACAGGCTGGATTCCTGCCTACGCAGGAACGACAGGATGGTCGTTCTACGGGAAAATTGGACAACCGGGGCGGTTATCCAACAAGAGAGTTCTATTCCACTGTCTGGGACTGCAAAGATGACAGAAGCCAGAAGCTCTCTTCAGGTATATATATCGTCAAAGTCACTTCTGGCAAACACCAGACCACAATCAAGATGACGATACTTAAATAAACACTATTTTGCATTTAAAACAATCCACAAACATCATTGATGTACATAATTCAGCAATAGATTACTGTTGATTATAAAAAAACTTGCATGAAAACATAGCTCAAAAATGATGGCACTTCTTAGAGAACTAAATATGATTTCCGATTGGAGGAATAAATGCTCGAGCAACTGAGAAAGAAACAGAAAATAGTCATCTATTTTATTGCCTTTGTATTTATTGTAGGTATGGCTTTTATGGGTATCAGCAGCATATTTACAGACAAAACACCTGCTTTGGGTAAAATTGACGGTGTAAAAATCACATACGATATGTTCCAACAGGAATTGCAAAAGAATGTGGAAAACTATCGCCAACAGAATCCTAATGCCGAAATGACGACAGATTTGATGAGCCAATTATCTGACCAGACCTGGCAGCGGTTAACTCAAAAAATCGTTTTGGGCAAGCAGATTAAGAAAATGCGCATTCGAATCACAGACGATGACGTTATAAAAGAAATTCAAAACAATCCACCTCAAGAGCTGATGCAAAATGCATCTTTACAGACTAACGGCCGGTTTGACCGCAAGAAATATTTGGGCGCACTGAAGCAAGACACTCAGTTCTTTAGTGCTATCGATACCTATATGCGTGAATCAATGCCTTTCAATAGATTAATGGAGAAGGTTAAAGCCAAATCCAATATTACTCTGGATAGTCTGAAAGCCGAACACGTTAAAGAATTTGATGAGATGTTTGGAAAGCTGATGTGGTTTGATTATAATAAATTGCCCAAACCCAACGTAACTGATGCAGAAATTAAAGCTTATTACGACAAAAACAAAGATACAGATAAAGAAATCAAGAAAGGCAAATCCAGTGCCATGAAGATAGTCACTTTTGAAATCAAACCCTCGGATAATGATTATCAACTGTCCAAAAGAGACATTGATGATATCTATTCAATGGTGCTTAAAGGTGAAGATTTTGGTTTGCTGGCAAAAGATTATTCCGAAGACCCGGGTAGTGCGGCTCAAAACGGTTCTCTCGGTTACTTTGGCAAAGGTCAGATGGTGCCTGAATTTGAACAAATGGCTTTCAATATGCAGCCCGGTCAGGTTTCAAAGCCTTTCAAAACCAGTTTCGGATGGCATATCCTGAAAGTGGATTCTCTCAAAATATCCGCTGAAGGTCAGCCTCAGGTAAAAGCCAGTCATATCCTGAAAAAAGTATCTACATCACAGGAATCAAAGGATGCTCTCAAAGCCCAAGCTGATAAAGCTGCCAAACTTGTTAAAAAGATAGGAATCGATAAAGCAGCCAAACAGCTCAAGCTTCAACCTGTCGATACAGATGCAGTTTATGCTGATAATGAATACATCCCCGGAATCGGTCAACACGCAGCACTTTTGAGCTTTCTCAAAAAACGCGGAGTTGGTTCTGTCTCAAAAGTTGAGAAAGATAAAAAGGGAAACTATTTAGTAGCGCAGATTACTCAGAAAACTAAAGACCCTTATGTACCGTTGGATAAAGCCAAAATACGCATCAAATTTGAACTGGAAAAACAGAAGCGGGTTGCTACCATGCGCAGCACTGCCCAAAAATTTGTCAAAGCCAACAAACCTGCCGATTATTTTACTGCTGCGACAACTGATACCATGATTAAAATAATCAACCTGCAAAACTTCAAAAAAGACACTTCTGTCCCGGAAGTCGGTAAAGTCACAGAGTTAAATGCTGCCGCTCTCAAAATGAATACAGGTCAAACTTCAACGTTGATAGACACAAAAGACGGTCAATTCGTTATATTCTGCGAAAAGCGGGTTAAAGCCGATATGAATGCCTTCCTGAAAAACAAAGATGAACAGAAAAAGCTTCGCACTCGTATGGAAGAACAAGCCTGGAACCGTTGGTATGATGCGACTATGAAAAAAGCTAAAATCGTTGATAATCGTCAGGAATATAATTTATTCTAAACCAATAATTCAAACGAGGCGTATGTAGCTACATTTTGCGGTGTAGTAACAGGCGCCTCGTTTGTTTAATGATATAAAATCTGTGTGGGAGTTATGAGCAAATTAATGATTAGTGTCAGTGGAGTCAGAGGCGTATTTGGTGAAAGTATGACACCTGATGTGGCAATGATTTATGCAGCCCATTTTGGTATTTTCATCGGTAGAGGGAAAGTAGCCATTGGCAGAGACAGTCGCACTACGGGCTTGGCGATGTTTCAAGCTATTACAGCAGGACTGATAAGCGTCGGCTGTGATGTCACAGATTTGGGCATTGTCGCCACTCCGACAGTTCTTTTATACGTTGAAGAAAGCGGCTTTTCAGGCGGTATTTGTATAACCGCTTCGCACAATCCTTCCGAATGGAACGCTATGAAATTTGTGGGCAGCAATGGTATGTTTCTATATCCTGAAGTAGCTGACGAATTTCTGAACTCAATTGAAAAAGAAGTGGCTTGGTCTGATTGGCAATCAATCGGCAAAATCTATCGGGATGATTCTGCAACCGCAAAGCATATCAGTAAAATACTCAGCATACCATATTTGAATTTGGATAATATCAGAAAACGCAGATTCAAAGTTGTTGTCGATACAGTCAATGGAGCCGGTGGTTTGGTTTTGCCGCAGCTTTTGGAAAATATGGGCTGTGAAGTATTCAAAATCAATGCTGAACCTACCGGGATTTTTGCACATCCTGCAGAACCACTCAACAAAAATCTGACCCAGTTGGAAGCAGCAGTAAAAGAACATAGAGCAGATATCGGTTTTGCCTCCGACCCTGACGTAGATAGGCTTGCGATTGTTTCTGACGAGGGTCTTTGCATAGGAGAAGAACTTAGTGTCGCTTTGGCTGAGATGTTTGTCCTAACCAAGAAAACCGGTGATATTGTGATTAATATGTCCTCATCCATGCTAACTGAATATATTGCAAAACAATTTAATGTCAAAGCCCACAGAGCAAAAGTAGGTGAAATCAACGTCAGCAAGAAAATGCTGGAGATAAATAGTCCCATAGGCGGAGAAGGTAATGGCGGGATTATTTGTCCGGATGTGCACTACACCCGGGATGCTCTGGCGGGAATAGCGTTGATTTTAGGTCTGCTAACTGAAAAGAATGTCAAACTGAGTCAATTGGTTGCGACGTTACCAAAATTCTATATGTATAAAGACAAAATTGAGACCGTTACAAGCAAAATCGAAGCTATCATGGAAAACGCGCATTATGCTTTTGAAGGCTTGGAAATTGATACTTTAGATGGTATCAAAGCTACCGGAGAGAATTTTTGGGTGCATATCAGAAAGTCCGGCACGGAGCCTATTATCAGGATTTATGTAGAAAGCGATAGTCCCATAAAATCAGAGGATATCTGTCGCAAGACAATTGCCAAGATAACAGATTACTAAATTAGTTTATACCATCTTTCTCCTGCATAATCAGCGTCTGGAGAAATGAAAGATATCGTTTGTATAACCCACTTCGAGATAATACTGCATAACGTTGTTTTCTGATATTGCACCTGCAACACGCACAGGTCCAAGCGGTGTCTTTAATCCTAATTCAAGAATGCCTCCGAAGATAAATTTCTTCTGGTCATTCAAAACATCACTACTTGCATAATTAAGAGCTTGCAATTTTGTCGTTATAAAGAAAGAACTAACCGGATTCAGCACTATGCCTGTCTGAAAAAATTTGTAGAAAGGCGCACTCTTTTCATAATAAGGAAATCCTGCGAAATTGTCCAAACCACCTAAATAAAACGGATCGAAACTCGACTGATTATTACCATTGAAATGTGAACCATATTGAATACCTAACAATGCGGATGCATTTTTACTTAACGGTCTGTAAAGTTTACAATCCATGGTTAACTTATTTGAAGTCTCTTCACTGAGAATATCCTCTCTGGCAAAAGAAGTCTTTATCATTGCTCTCAAACCGTTTTTTGGGAAAATATAATCATCCAGACTTTCATGATATGCCTTGAACCCAATCCCTGAAATCGTAACAGACTTTTCCAAAGTATCGCTAATAGCGATTTCTCTGTAAAGATTTGTCCTGTATGAATAGCCGTAACCTTCTAACACTAATGTCTTTCTGGCAAATATACCTATACCGCTTGTCAAGCCATATTCCAATGAACGTGCACTGGTAATTATATCGTGATCATCGTTGTAAAAATAAATCTTCTTTTCATTTATGTAAGGAAACAAGCGGTAATATATCCCATAAGTATCGCCAAAGTTTTTAACAAAGTCAATGTTCAGTTCATGCTTACCGGCAATCTTGACTTCAGCAAACAAGTGAGAGTTTTTCATATAATAATTTTGCAACGATAAAACAGCGCCTGCTACAAATTCATCCTCACGATTATAAGAAAAGTTCATTGCCAGATATTTGCGTTCTCTTTCCTTAACAATGACTTTCATCATGAAACCATTACCAACTGGTTCAAGCACAGGATAAATGATATCAAAAAGCTGGGAATTCCAAGCTTGATGAAAGTGCTCTATAATTTTTGAAGGTGAATATATATGATTTGTTTCAAGATTAAGGTATTCACGAATTTTGGCTGAGCTAAGATTTGTATTGCCTTCTATTGATATTTGGGTAAATGAGACTTTAGTAACCACTGGCAATAAAAGGTCAGAAGAAATATTCTCATTTACTCCACAATCTCTAGCCAGCAATTTAATATCTTCGAGATGTTCACGAGCATAAGCTTCTCCGGCTTTGATGATGTCCTTAACGTTTTTGAAGCTTGTAGCGGAGAATTCTTCCAATTTGGGTTCAAAGATATAATCACAATATGATAGTTCGTCGTTGACTTTTGAAGTTATACCGATATTGACTGTTTGGTCCAGCACGTGAATAATCCCCTGTAGCTGATTTGCGGTTCTGAGTGAGGAATTGACCTTTAATCCGATTACATATTCAGCACCCATATCTTTCACTTGTTTTCCGGGGAGATTTTGTGAAATCCCGCCGTCTATATACAGAGTTTTATTTAGGGGAAAGGGCTGCAAAATACTGGGAATTGACATTGAGGCTCTGATTCCCTGCATCAAAGAACCGGAGTTGAAAGCAGTTAATTTACCACTGACCAAATCCGTCGCCACACAGGTGAAAGGGATTGGCAGTTGACTAAAATCACTTATCGAATAGGCTGGAGAAAAGAGCCTGAATAATTCCAGGTTTATTCTGTTGCCGATTATTACAGATTGTGGTAGTTGGGGAGTCCATCTTTCATCCAGACGAAAGAAGGCATTACCATAAGGTGCCCAGCGTTTCTGACCAATATAGAGCTCGTCTCTTTTCCAATTATCGCTATACATGTTATCCCAATCAGTGCTGACAAAGATACTTTCAATCTGGGTAGCGTTATAGCCGATGGCATAAAGTCCGCCGATTAAAGCGCCGATACTTGTTCCTGATATGTAATCCGGGCGAATGCCATTTTCTTCAAGGACTTTGAGCATTCCGATATGGGCAAATCCTCTGGCACCGCCTCCACTTAGGGCATAGCCGACTTTGACGGCTGCTGCTGCTGAGAAGGCGATGAGTAATAGTGCTATTAATAGAGTCTTATGATACATGCCTAAAAGGTTTCTTTTTCCTTTGTGACGGTAGAATCTGGTTGAACTGTTGCAGTCCCGGATTTGCTGGAAGGGACTATTTCGAAATCAAGTCTGCCAAATACGGTATTAGTTTCAATTTTCATCAGGGGTGCAGCAGGATTGTTATTGAGGGTAAGAGTATCTTCACCAAAGCCATTGTAAGAGCGGTCAGGCAGATTGGTTGAACCAAATACCGTGGTAGTACTGATTTGCACATTCATTGTATCCGGAATCAGAACAACGCCGGAACCAAAAACTACGTTGATTTCGCCCGGATACTTGCCTCCATCCCTGATATTGGTCAGGTCAATTGTCCCGCTGGAAAACAGGATATTGTGGTCTCGGTTTCCGCTATAATAATTCACCCTTTGATGGTGTTTTACAGCTGGTCTGACCGCATGTCCAAAGATTAGATTTAATCCAAATAAAATCAGGATAATACCAAAAAAAATACTGCCCAGATGCAAATCAATATTGAGCACATACTTCAGGATAATCGATATACCTATCAGGGAAATCAACAGTCCCCAGAACAGTCCGCCAAAGAATAATCCGTGCATTTTCATACCTCCTCCTATGAGTTAATATATTGTTGACTATAATGTAATGCTATTATTCCACAATTTGTGTAAAGCTTGGACAGGGATTTTTATTTCATCATTTACGACAAAGTCACTCCCGGTAACTTGACCAAGATGTTTAACTTCACATTCTAAAGAATTTATTACAATCAAAAATTCTTGCTGCTTTTCTTTAGAAACACTTACAACGATTCTGCTGTGAGTTTCACCAAAGTAAGCAAAATCTTTCCGGTTCTGGGGTTGATAATTAATCCTGATTCCCTTTAGTTCTCCATCAGGACAAAAGCTGCTTTCCGCCAGACAAATCAAAAGCCCGCCGTCTGAACAATCATGAGCACTTTTAATTAGCGATTTATCAGCCAGAGTCAATATTGTATCATATAATATTATCTCAGTTTCCAAATCAACCCGGGGAGGATAGCCTGCAATTAGTCCGTGCATAGTTTTCAAATACTCCGAACCTCCGATATGATTGCATTCCGAACCTAAGAGATATATGAAATCACCTTCAGTTTGGAAATATTGCGTTAATGCTTTCGTATAATCAGAGAGTAATCCCAACATCCCGATAACGGGAGTGGGGAAGATGGCTCCATTGGGATTTTCATTATAGAATGAGACGTTTCCGCCTGTGACAGGAGTTCCCAGTGCTTTACATGCGTCAGACATACCTCTGATTGATTCGGAAAAAGTCCAATATACTTCAGGTTTATAAGGATTACCAAAATTCAAACAGTTAGTGATTGCCAACGGCTTTGCTCCGGAGCACACCACGTTTCGCGCAGCTTCTGCCACTGCGCCTTTGGCACCTTCATAGGGGTCAAGCCAGCAGTGCCGGCTGTTGCAATCAGTTGATAGAGCAAGAGCCATGCTTGTATCTTTTATCTTCACAACTGCTGCGTCTGAGCCGGGTTCAACGATTGTATTAATTTGCACCATGTGGTCATATTGTTTGAAAATGGCGCGTTTGCTGGCAATATTGGGAGCTTGCAGCAATTTGCATAGGATTTCGGAGTAGTTTGTTAATTCAAGGAGTTGAGATGCATCAAAGCTTCTGGTTTCGTGAAGATACTCAGGGAAAGCAGTCTCACGCTTGTAAACAGGAGCTTTCCCACCCAAAACAAGAGTTTCCGCCGGTATCTGCGCAGCGATATCTCCATTTTGTTTAATGGTCAGAAGTCCGTCATCCTTCACAGTGCCGATAATTACAGCTTCCAAATCCCACTTATGAAAGACCTTCTGAACAGAGCTAAAATTATCAGGTTCGATGATAAGCAGCATGCGTTCCTGTGATTCAGAAAGCATAATTTCATAAGCTGTCATTCCAGTTTCGCGTTGAGGTACTTTCGCAACGTCTATTTCAATTCCGACACCCGTTTTACCTGCCATTTCACTGCTTGAACAAGTCAGACCGGCAGCACCCATGTCCTGGATTGCAACCACAAGACCTGTTTGAATTACTTCCAGAGTTGCTTCCAATAAGAGCTTCTCCATAAAGGGGTCGCCAACCTGGACGGCAGTGCGTTTTTCTTCTGATTCATTGCTGAGTTCGACGGAAGCGAAAGTTGCTCCGTGAATTCCATCCCGTCCTGTTTTAGCACCTACATAAACAACGTGATTGCCAATGCCCTTAGCTCCTGATTTTGCCAAATCCTCATGTTTGAGAATGCCGACTGCCATGGCATTTACCAGTGGATTACCTTCATAACTGTCTTCAAAATATACTTCACCACCAACAGTCGGAACTCCGAAGCAATTGCCATAATCAGCAATACCATTCACAATTCCATGCATCAGACGTTTGACTTGAATGTCATCAGGATTGCCAAATCTTAATGAATCAAGCACAGCAATGGGACGTGCACCCATTGTGAAAATGTCTCTCAGAATACCGCCCACACCTGTAGCAGCACCATGATATGGTTCCAAAGCTGAAGGGTGATTGTGGCTTTCAATTTTGAAACAAACTGCCCAGCCTTCTCCGATATCAACCACTCCGGCGTTTTCTTCACCGGCTTTGGCAAGCATTCTTTCACCCTCTTTGGGCAAAGTTTTGAGCAATCTTATGGAGTTTTTGTAACTGGCGTGTTCTGACCACATCACACTGAAAATACCGAGTTCTACCCAGGTAGGTTCACGATTGAGAATGTTTCTGATTTCTGTGTATTCGTCCGAGGTTATGCCATGTTCGGCTAATAATTCAGGTGTAACAATGAAATTATTCACCAAATCACCATTTAAAGCTTAGCAGGAGAAATCAGGTCAAACAGCTTCAAAAGGGCAATATCAATTTGCTGATATATATCTCTGTAATAATCAATATCCAGACCAACCGGATCGGCAATATCGCCATCTTCGCCAATGTATTCTTTCAGTGTAAAAACTTTGTGAGACGCATCTGGAAAGTTATTTCTGATATAATCCCTTTGGCGAATTTCCATCGTCAAAATCAGCCAGCTTTCGCTCAGTATTTCCTGATTGATTTTTCTGGAGTAATGTTCTTGAGACATAATTCCCTGTTCAGCTAAAAGTTGCATGGAATTGACTGAAATCATAGACCCGGTATCCAAAAGTCCTGCCGATGAACTGGTAAAAGGCAGTTTTCTTTGTTGACTGTAATGATTAAACAGGTATTCGGCTATCGGACTGCGGCAGATATTACCGGTGCAGATAAACAGCACAGAAGGCTCATTGAAAGATTTTTTAATCTCATAAAAGGGAGTGGAACTTTCCCTCAGACAGCGTAGATAGGGCAGAACAGGTTTTCCAGTTTCATTGGTGTCGATGTATTCAATTATGGTCGAAGGCTCGATAGTTTCTGTATCATTTGGTACAAATCCCAAATCAAACCAGGCTTCATATCTTTTGGTAATATCTGCCAATGTTTCTGCCGGCGGAACTCCGCTGATATTGATACTGGTACTGATGATTGGTTCATCCAGAATATCAATAATATGCCTGAGCATATTGTCGGACGGAACTCTGAAAGCTACTTTTCCGTTCAAGGCAACAGATGCAAATCTCTCGTCTTTGACAGGGAAAATAACGGTCAGGTTTCCTGGCCAGTACTGTTTCAGAATGGGCAGAAGTCCGACCGGAACATTGATATCATTATCATATAACCATTGTAGGTCGGAAAGCAGCACAATATATCCGTTCTTTTCCGGGCGTTGTTTAAGCTTGGAGATTTTATCAATGGCGGATTGACTGCTCAGCCGGCAGCCGATGCCAAACATATAGCCTGTATAGTGCAAAACCGTGTAATCCGGTTTCCAATTTTTGGCAACTGCATCCTCTAATGACCTTGGAGAGGGATTCTTAAAAAGTTTCAATTTATACTCCGTTTGTTACTCTAAGTAATTCATGGGATTAACCGCTCTGCCGTCTTTGCGCAATTCAAAATGCAGAGAAGGCTGCGTAGCAGAACCTGTTCTGCCTGATTTGGCGATAACCTGCCCTTTTTTGACGGTTGAACCTTTGGCTACGAGTAAATCCCGATTGTAGGCATAGACAGAGAAAAAACCGTTCTTATGGTCAATGATGATGAGCTTGCCTTGTCCGCCGTAACGGTCTGAAAACACCACTTCTCCATCATCAGCGGCTTTAACGCCGGTGCCTTCAGCCACGCCGATATCTATTCCATTATTTATAACGCTGGTATTATTCCCGCGTGATTCTTCACCGAATTCACGCAAAATCGTGCCTCTGACTGGCCAGGGAATGGTTTTACCCGAAAACTTGTAATTATTCTTTTTCCTGTCGGTGTTAGCGGTTAAACGGTTAATCAGAGTTTCCAATTCAGTAGCGTCTTTCTTGAGTTTGGTGACTTGCTGTTCATAAGACTGTTTTTCTTTTTCCAGCTTAGTTGCTTGCTGTGTCAAAGTGGTGATTTTCTTTTGGTATTGTTGGCTTTTTTTTACTTCTTTAACGCGGGTATATTTCACATTCAGATATTCAGAACGGCGTTCTTCCTGAGTTTGCACAAGCTGTCTGTGATATCCGGTCAAATCGTTAATTCCTTTGACGGTCAGACTTATTAACATGGAAAGAAGATATTTGTCTTTGGTTGCTTTGACGACATATTTATCTTGCATATCGATATAAAAAAGCCTGAGGAATTCATTGTTGCCCAGTATTTTCATCTCTTCAATCTTTTCTTCGTTACTCTGGACTCTTTCACTGATAGCATTCAGAGAATCCTGGACTATTTCTTCCTTCTTTTTCAAAGTGACGACTTTCTGGTCAACCTGAGTTTTGGTCTTCAAAGTCGATCTGATATCTGTCTGAGCTTTTTGTTTGTTTTTTTCAGCTTGTCTGGCTTTTTGTTGGATTATGTCAATCTGCTTTTCGATTTGACGCAGCTCAAGCATTTTATCATCAACTTCATCTGCAAAGACAAAACTAATTGATAAACAAAGAATTATTAACCAGATTATATATCTATACATATTTACTAATCTCACTTTCTATTATGAAATACAATCTTACAAGCAGGGGAGAGGTGTCAATCCATTTTTCAAAATATGCACAGGAAAAAGGTTCTTACTCTTAAAAATTTACCATTTTTACAGTATTTAGTCTTAAATCTTTCAGGGCTTGTTCACTGTTTCATCTCAGGATAAAGCCCCAAAACGGCTTTATCTTGAGTTAATTCTGAGCTGAAAGCTTCTTCGGGTTATAATGAGGATGCATACAAATAAAGCTTAATTCGAAATTAATATCCAATTCAATCATTGACAAATAACATACTATCCGTGTAAAAGCACTGTCGTGATAATATGAAAATGCACAGAGGATAAAATGACTTATAAGCTTAATGATAACAAAGACATAAACCGCACTTTGAACCAGGTGATACACCAAATTACCAAGATAACAGAAAAGCAAATGAAGCATATCCAGAGTTTGACCCGGATTGGTGAATCGCTTTCTTCCGTTTCAGATTTGAATCGCATCTTTGATATGATACTGGAAGAAGCCATTGCTTTTACTAATGCTGATGCTGCAACGATTTATCAGGTCTCGGATGATCAGAAGTTTCTGGATTTTGCTATTGTCTATAATAAAACTCTGAATATCAGAATGGGCGGGACATATAGCCCGATAACCTGGGCAAGTCTTCCCCTGTATGATGAGAGTGGTGCTCCCCGTTTGATGCATATTGCCACCAATGTCTATCACAAGAAACGGTTGCTTTGTTTTGAGGATGTTTACCTAACAACGGAATATGACGTATCCGGAACAAAAAACATGGATGCTTCAAATCATTACAGAAGTAAATCTATGCTGACAATTCCCCTCAAAAACCATGAAGATGATGTCTTGGGAGTCATTCAAATCTTCAATGCCATGGATAGACCCGGTCATGTAGTCCCTTTTGAAAATGCACATATTGTCATGCTAAAGTCACTCGCATCCCAGGCAGCCATTGCCATGTCCAATCGCAAACTAATCTACGATTTGGAAGCTTTGTTGATGCAATTTATGAAAGCAATTGCCACCGGGATTTCGAGAAAGTCCAAATATTCCTCAGACCACATTATCAGAATGGCACATCTGTCTGATATGATAGCGCTTAAAATGAATGAAGCCAACGAAGGTAAATATAAAACGGTGCATTTCAACGCTAATGAGCTGAAAGAAATTTCCATGGCTGGACTGATGCACGACGTGGGTAAAATCGTTACTCCTGAATATGTTATGGACAAAGCAACCAAGCTGGAAGCCATCATGGACAGGATACATTTAGTTGATTTGAGATTTGATTTGTTCAAAAAAGCACTGAATCTTTACCTTTGTGAGCTTGGTGAAGCAGCTCTGTTGCAAACGATTGAAAACTGGTACACGGAAAATAAGCCCCAAAACATCAGTGAACTGATTAGCCGTTTGAATGAGGATAAAGCCTTCCTGGATAAAGTGAATATTGGAGGAGAATTCCTCTCTGATGTCAATGTCGAAAGAATATCCCAGCTTGGTAAAATCGTATTTGAGTATCAGGATGAGAAATGGGCATTGCTAACGGAAAATGAGATGTATAATCTGCAAATCAGGAAAGGCACTTTGAATACCGAAGAAAGAAAACAAATGGATGACCATGTTCTGGTGACCTGGGAAATGCTTTCGCAGCTAACCTTCCCGCGCAAATACAAGAATGTTGCTCTATATGCAGCTTCCCACCATGAAAAACTCAGCGGCAAAGGACATCCCTTTGGTTTGACGGCAGAACAACTGCCCGTTCAATCCCGACTTTTGGCAGTAGCAGACATTTTTGAAGCTCTGACTTCAGCCGACAGACCCTACAAAAAAGCCAAAACTCTGAGCGAATCTTTCAAAATCATGGCTTTCTGCGTCAAAGACAGAGAGATTGACGGAGATATCTTGGATTTCTTTATAGATTCGGGACTGTATCTGGAATTTGCCAAAAACTTCATGCCACCTGAACAGATTGATGACGTTGACTTTACAGCTATAAAGAAGATTTATCATCCGGAGCTAAATAATTAAACAGGCAAGCTCCTGTCTTTTAGACAGGAAACTTTGGTTAGCTCCCTTAGCTGGATACACAGACCAGCCTTTTCGGTTAATCTGCAAAGAACTGGGAGCTGACGTTGTAGTCAGCGAAATGGTCAGTGCTGACGGGATTGTCCACAGGCAAATAAATACACTTGCCTATCTGGATTTCTCTGAGTCAGAAAGACCTTTCGGAGTTCAGCTATTTGGCTCAAATCCTCAGATAATGGCAAAAGCAACAGAAATTGCTCTGGAATATAAGCCGGATTTTATTGACATAAATATGGGATGTCCGGTCAAGAAAGTTACCAAGCGCGGTGCCGGCGGTGCTTTGATGAGTAATGTGACGCTTGCGGCTGAGATTACATCAGCAGTTCGAAAAGCATTACCCTCAGAATTACCCTTAACCGTAAAATTCAGGTCAGGAACGGATATGAACAAGCTTAACTATCTTGATTTCGGCAAAACCATGCAGGATGCAGGCGCAGACATGGTTATCTTGCATCCGAGAACAGTTAAGCAGATGTTTACGGGAGTCAGCAATTGGCAACATATTACAGAGTTAAAAAAGAGATTAACCATCCCTGTGGTGGGTAATGGTGACATCAAATCTGCTCAGGATGCGATTGATTTGTTTCAAAGCTCAAACTGTGACGCTGTGATGATAGGCAGAGGCGCTTTGGGCAATCCCTGGATATTTTCTCAAATCAAAGCATTCAACCTCAATCAATCCTATTCTGATATCAGTTTGGCTAATAAATTGCAGACACTGTTTCGCCACATAGATTATTCACTGCAATACAAAGCTGAACGCAGAGTTATCAAAGAAATCCGGGCGCATCTGTGCCATTATACCAAAGGCATCAATGGCAGTGCCAGATTGCGTAATCTGATTAATCACACAGAAACCATCACAGAATTGAAAGAAGTCTTAGAGGCTGCTTTTTCAAACTAAAAAAATATACTAACAAGGGAGTTTACATGTTACAAGACAAAACAGAAGAAACCATTGATACTAAAGAGATGAATGAGGATGATACCGACAAGATAAAAGCGAAAATCATCTTGAATGACGAAGACAAAAAGATGAAGTTCTATGAGCAATTACGCAAGAAAGTAACCAAATTTTCCGAAGGCAAAGGCGGTAAAAAAGGTGGAGTGCTGGCTGAATACCTCTTCCTTTTGCCCGATTTATTCATTCTGGTCTGTCGTTTGGCAGTGGATGACAGAGTGCCAAACAAAAAGAAAGTCATTGCCGGAGCTATTCTTACCTATTTGGTTTTACCCTTTGATATCATTCCGGACTTCATTCCCGTCATCGGACATATTGATGATTTGGTCTTGGCTGTCTTGGGTTTGAACATGATTCTCAACGACATAGACAAGCAAATTCTGCTCGATAACTGGAGTGGCACGGGCGACATCTTGCAGCTTTTGCAAACCATTACCGCCAATGCTGACCAGTTTTTGGACAAGAATATCCTGGACAAAATCAAAAAATGGATAAACAAAAAAGCCTGATATGCAGAAACTTGTCATAGCTTCACAAAACAAAGACAAGCTGGTTGAAATCAAAGCCCTGTTGGCAGACCTGCCGATAGAAATCATAGCTATCGGTGATATCCTGACCGGTTTTGATGTAATCGAGGATAAAGACACGATTTTGGGCAATGCCGCCAAGAAAGCTCTGGAGACCGCTCAAGCCACAGGTATGCCTGCTTTGGCTGATGATACGGGACTTTTTATTGAAGCTCTGAACGGAGACCCGGGTGTCTATGCTGCCCGTTTTGCGGGTGAAAACTGTTCTTATGCCGATAACAGAAACAAAGCTTTACTGCTAATGCAGGGACAAATCAACCGCAAAGCCGAATTCAAAACCGTGGTTGTCCTGGCTGAACCCGAAGGGGTGGTGGCTTTTCGTGAAGGCGTTGTTCAGGGTGTAATCACACTGACAGAGCGGGGAACCAATGGTTTTGGCTATGATGCCGTCTTTGAAGTAACCGGTACGAACAAAACTTATGCTGAGATGGATAATGCGGAAAAGAATAATTGCTCCCATCGTGGCAAGGCTTTACAGGCAATGCTTCCTTTCTTACGTAACTACATAGAAAATAATAAAAACTGAGAGGTATGAACATGTTAAACGGAGAAATATTTCGTCAATACGACATTCGCGGAGTGGTGGACACGGATTTGAACAACGATGTCCTCTATCAGATTGGTAAAGGCTTTGGCACCTATCTGCGCAAGCTTGGCAAAAAGACGGTGGTGATTGGCGGAGATGCCAGGCTCAGCACTCCGGGTTATAAGCAAAACTTCATCAAAGGCTTGTTGGAAACCGGCTGTGATGTCACGGATGTAGGTTTAGTCGGTACTCCTGTGCTCTATTATGCCATCTGGAAACTGGGTATGGAAGGCGGAGTTATGATTACTGCCAGCCACAATCCATCCCAATACAACGGCATCAAACTCAATTTGGGTCTGTCAAGTGTCTTTGCTGAAGAGCTGCAAAATGTGCTCAAAATCATCCAGAAAGGAGATTTTACCCAAGGCAGCGGAACCCTGCAAACCAACACTGAAATGCCTGCCAGTTACATCGAATATGTTGTAGATAATATTAAACTCGCCAGACCAGTCAAAGTGATTGTGGACGCCGGCAACGGCATGGGCGGCTTATATTTGCCTGAGATTCTGCGCAAACTCGGTTGCGATGTCACAGAGATGTTTTGCGAACCTGACGGCAATTTCCCCAATCACCACCCTGACCCCACTATTGAAAAGAACAATGTCTGGCTCGCTAAAGCAGTGATTGAACAGAAAGCCGAGCTTGGCATCGGTTTGGATGGCGATGCAGACCGCATCGGAGTTGTTGATGAAAAAGGCAAAATGCTGTTTGGAGACCAGATTCTCAATATCCTTGCCCGGGATTTCCTTGAAGCAAATCCCGGTGAGACCGTGATTGCAGATGTGAAATGTTCCAAAAACTTGTTTGACGATATCAAAAAGCGCGGCGGCAAGCCGATTATGTATAAAACAGGACATGCCAATATCAAGAACTATATGAAGCAAATCGGTGTGAAGTTTGCGGGGGAGATGAGCGGTCATATCTTTATGGCAGACCGCTATCTTGGTTTTGATGATGCGATATATGTAAGCTGCAGATTTATTGAAATTGTCTCTCATACTCCGATGCCGGTCAGTGAATTTCTGGCAGACCAACCCAAGATGTTTAACACGCCGGAACTGCATATCAACTGTGCAGACGATAAGAAATTCGAATTGGTCGCCAAAGCTTGTCAGTCTTTTAAGGATGAGGGACTGGATGTGAATGATATAGATGGCGCAAGAATCACCTTTGCCGATGGTTGGGGACTGGTGCGAGCCTCCAATACAACTCCGGTTTTAGTTTTGCGTTTCGAAGCCCAAACCGAAACCCGCATGCTCCAAATCCAAAAGCTGGTGGAAGACCGCATCAAGCGATATATGTAAGTTTTTTTGGTAATCTCAACTCAATAGTCCAATTGCAAGTAGGATAACCGCCCCCGGTTGTCCAAACACTGCATCATGTATGACTTTAATGCTCTTTGGTCAAGCGAGGGCGCTTGAACTACATGCTGCAAAGTTTTCATAAATAAATCAATTAACATAAACGTTGTTTCTTATCCATATCCCTTTCATAACTCATTTATATCAGGTAGGAATCTCCTTGTAATTTCCGGAGTTCTTCCGGCTTTCTCCCGGGTTAGCCGGAAGATATACGGTAGAAACACAGGGCAAATACAATGATTCGCAGGACATATTAACCAGAAATAAATGAGATATTCTTCAAGTATTTTCCAATTTATGCCTTAAAATGAGTAATTTATGCCCCTATAGTATTAATATAGGGATTAAGTGATCAGGAATTTTAGAAATTCTTCCTGTCTTTGTGCCTTCATGGTAAAAAAAAGGAGATTAAAATGAAAGTAGCCTTTAAAAATATGATTAACGGGTATTGCGGCAAAGCAGATGACAGCATTATTTACTACATCCGCAAGACAAATCAGTTCTATATCAAGAAACGTCCGCACATGCCCAGAGGCGAAACCCAGATTAACTTCGGTCTCATTATGATTAATCTCGGTAGAATCAACCCGGATTTCTATTACAAAGAAGACCTGAGCTTTTATCTGGAGCTCTATAACCAATTGCCGGATAAACGCTATGGCTCTGTGATAGCTTGGAATAACCTTTATCTCAAAGTGATGTTTAGCATGGCAAAGACAATTCCCGGCATTGACCTTGCAACCATCACCAAGCAAGATTTGTATGATAATGACCTGCCATGCCTGAGTGTGAAGAAAGCAGTCGAAGCTGGTTTGCTGCCGGTTGTGAAGGGATATACAAGGTTTTCAAATGAGATTTAGATCACGGAACAAACGGAAAAGGCGGAATACACAGAAAAGGGAAATGGGGAAAAGTGGAGGGATGGAATAGTGGAACGGTGGAAAGGTGTAACAGTTTAACAGAAGAAGAGTTCGGAGAACGATACCAATTAACCCAGCAATTCATTGCTGGGGTTGGAATACTTCACCTACTTTGAGTCCGATAGGACGGCACACAAAAGCATAGTGTCGTCCAATTGGACTTAGCATTGCATGTTTTATATTACAAGAAGGAGTGCCAGCGGCAAATTGAGAAAAAAAATACTGTTTATTTCTTGACAGTATATCTGTGAATTTTAAATATAAACTGTATCTCAATAAGGAGAAATTCTATGAAGACCACAATCCTAATTTTATTGGTTGCATTTTCGTGCATGCTATCGGGCAATAGCATAAGTAATTATTCCCTTCAACAGAATCCATTATGTTACTATACCCTGAATACGAGTTATATAAATTCTGGTTGTTCAATCGGCTTTAAGAATTCTGATTGGTTTGGGTCTAAATCTGATAGAACCTGGCGTTTGCAGGAGATAGTTTATCAAAGTGATTATAGCAGTACAGATTCACTTTATACTGTAAGTCGGTATTGTATGTACTATAATAACAATCTACCCTCCAGAATTGACAGTATCCGTGTATATAATTGGAATTCATCGAATGGAACTGTATCTATTTCATACACAAATAGGTTTACTTATAATCCAACAGGAGAGTATATAACAGAAATCATCACTTACAATTACGAAATAAATCAGGAGAATTTTAAAGTAGTATGTTCTTATGATGAGCAAAACCGTTTGATTAAAAGCGATAGTTTTATTTATGATGATTCTTTAAATGTATATATTAACACTTCCAGGAAAGTTCACATTTATGGGGTAAATTGTCTGGAACAAACATTATTTTCGTCATATTCAACTCAATTCAGTACACCATCGTATAGTAAAAAAATCTATACTCATGATTCACAAGGAAGGATAGTGTCCATTGATGAAGCAAATTCGTCAGACTCTCTAACCTGGGTACCATGGCGAAGCAGACAGATTACTTATCATTCCAATGATACCTCTACCGGAGAGCAATACGTTGACTATTTCAGCCACTATGCTTTTCTTCAGATGTTATGGAATGAAGATATATTTGGTATGGTGTCCGAAGTCTTCTCTGACACATATTGGAATGGGATTACGTGGGATATAAATTCAAGAGATATGTATAATTATACTACAGATAACAGGTTGGCGGAAGTTGTAAACCAAATTAACATGGGTGGTTGGACTAATGTGATGCGTAATGCATACTTATATAACTCAAATGATAATCTCTTTCAGAAAATCAGACAAAGCTGGGACTATCTTAATAATGCATGGCTTGCACCAAGTGATGTGGCAACTTATTATTGGGAACAATTCTCAGCTAATGAGGATAATGTCGTAACTCCTGTTACAATGAGGCTAAATATATATCCCAATCCGTTTAGTAATAATCTGAATGTGACTTTCCAAAGTAAAAGCAATGCTCCGGTTGAGACAAGCATCTATAACCTGAAAGGACAATTGATTAAATCACTGGGTAAGAGCAAAACTTCTTCTCTGATCTGGGATGGAAAAGATAAAAACGGCATGTCTATTAGCAATGGTATTTATCTGATTAAAGCAAAACAGGATGGCAAGACAGTTACGAGTAAGATTGTCAGGATGAGATAAAGAAAGCAGTCGAAGCGGGGTTGCTGCCTTCGCAGGAATGACGATTTATGAATTATTAAAGACGCAACAGTGTGAGAAATTTTAACGCAAGAGAAGCAACAGACGCAAGTGGTAAGGTCGCTATGATTAGATTTAAATCAAAAAATGAACCTGTTAAACTCATTTCCTTTGCTTCTTTATCCTTAGCGGCTTTAGCGTCCTTTGCGTTTAATAGAAAAACCTTTGTGTCTTAGTGGTGAAAAAAAATCGACCTGCCTTTTTTTATTGACAACTTCACAACCCGGACAATCAACGTTAGTCATATAATACTAAAAGGAGATACATCATGAAAAATAGAATATGCCTATTCATTCTACTATTTATGTGCATCGGACAGATGTTTGCTGCCGTCACGGAAACCAATTCTACGGAAGTACGTTTTACCAAATATGGAACCTATAAATCAACCGCCACCACCACTTTGGATGGAATGAACAAACGCGACGAGAATAACAGCACAGCCAAGGGAACGGGTATATTGGGAAAGCTTTTGGTTAATTTCTTCCCGCAGGGTGAGAATGTGACAATCACCAAGCTCGAAGAAAAGATGATTTATGCCCTCAATGTACAGAAATCTACCTATTCGAAGTCTCCCATAGAGAAAATCGAAATCAAGCAAGAAGATCAGAAGAATGCCAAAAAAGACGTGAAAGAAGCTCAGCGTTATCGTGTTCTACGCAATGAACTCAAAGCAGTCGATACCGGAAAATCCAGCACGGTTAATGGATTTGCAGTACATATATATAACGTTATTTATATCTATTCTGTGGAAGAAATTCAGACCAAAATCATCAAGACTGATAGTCTGTTTGTGATGCTTAACCTCACACAATCAGATAATTTGGAAGTTTTTGGAAAAGAAATGCAACGCTTTAGCGAAGAGTATCTGGCGTTGATAGGTATGTCTTCCCCCGATAAATCGATGCAGGATATGTTGGGACTGAATTGGGTAACCATGCTTCATTCTTTCAATCCGAGCTCGCAACAGGACGAGATGAAGATAGATTATGCTTCTTTGAGTAAGTTGAAAGGCGCTCCGATTGTCACAGAAGGTTACTTTTCCACTCTTCAATATGACCCCAATGCAACTCAGTCAAATAGCAATGAAGGCTTGTCATTGGGTGGCGGATTGGGTGGAATGATGTCTTCAGCCATTATAAAATCTGCGAAGAAAGACACTAAACCAGCCTATGAAGAACAGCTCTATTTCCGTACTGAAGTGCTTAAAGTCGGTGCTGCTTCCATAACTCCAGATACATTTACGGTACCTGTGGGATACAAGGAAGTGAAAAAGAAATAACCGGTCTGTTTAGAATTAGAAATTGTGAATGGAGTTTTTTCCAAATTAAGAATTAAAAATTAAGAATTAAAAATTGAAAAGCTTATTTAGATCACGGAACACACGGAAAAGACGGAATACACGGAAAGAGGAAAAGTTCGTAGAACGATAATATGTAACACGGTACGTGAGTGCCGTGGATAGCGCATCCCCAAAATATGAGTCCGGTAGGACGGCACTTGTTAACTGTTTGGATATTGTATCGTCCTACCGGACTTTGATAGAGTCTCTCCGAATATAAGTATCTCTGCCCTTCAATACTACCAATTAACCTTTGCTTCTTGGTTGCTTTGCGACATTGCGTTAATAAATCAGTTCTATGTTTTCTTTTATTCTGTGTATTCAGTCTTTTCCGTGTGTTCCGTGATCTATCTATTACTAACGTTTTGAAGTATCGATATACTCTTCCAGATGTTTGAATTGCCACTTGAGCATGATTCTCTCAATCAGGACAACCAATCCGTATAAAAGCAGGGAAAAGACTGAAATAATGATGATAATAGCAAAGACATGCGCTGTTTGGTAAGATTTGGTGGCTCTGGTCATATAGATGCCGAGTCCTTTTTCTCCGCCCAGCCATTCGCCGATGATGGCAGCCATCACGCTATAGGACACTGCGAGCTTCAAACCTGTAAAGAAAGAGGGGAGAGCAGATGGTACTTTGAGCAGATAGAACATCTGCCAGGGAGAGGCATTCATCGCCCTGAACAGCCTTTGATATTCAACCGAAACCTGCTGGAAGCCGTCATAGAGATTGACCGTAACAGGGAAGAAACAAACCAGAGTGACGATAAAAATCTTGGCGGTAATCCCATAACCAAACCACAGAATAAACAAGGGTGCGAGAGCGATAATCGGAATAGTCTGGGTCACAATAATAAAGGGATGCACGGTTTTCTGAAAGGCTTTCCATCTATCCATACAGATGGCAATCAGGATACCTAACAGAATACTCAGAACCAAACCAATCAGAGTCTCCATAATCGTGGCTGAAGCATGGTTCAAAAGTAGGCTGGGATGTGTAATAAAAACCTTAATGATAGACTGTGGGGTGGGGAATATCCAGAGCAGATTTTGTTTCAGATTGGAAACAACAGTCCAGATAATCAGCAGGAACAGAGCAAAAGCTGAGGGCAATAATACGTTTGAGGCTTTGGCTAACTTCATGCTTCGCCGATGAATTTAATCTCAGTCTGTAAGCTTACTCCGCACTTATTCAAGACCGTTTTCTGAATGTGTTCAATCAAAGCTTTGATATCATGGGCAGTGGCAGAGCCGAGATTAACGACAAATCCGCAATGTTTGTCAGAAATTGCAGCGTCACCAATCCGATAACCCTTCAGCCCACAATCCTCAATCAGCTTGCCTGTGTAGAAGCCCTGCGGTCTGCGAAAGACAGAACCGGCGCTGGGCAGCTCCAAAGGTTGCTTATCTTCACGTGCTTTGGTTAGCTGGCTAATGGTAGATTTGATAGTTCTTTTATGCTGCTTTTTCAGGTAAAAGGTCGAGTTTAGATGAAAATAGGGCTTATCTTGAAAGATGCTGTGTCTATAAGAGAAATTGTGATCTTTAGTGGAGATAGTATGACTTGTGACTCGTTTATGGGTTGGCTGGCTGGCATCATAAACTAAATATTCGCTGGCACATAAAACCTGACTGATTTCACCCTCGTAAGCGCCTGCGTTCATATAAACTGCGCCTCCCACTGAACCGGGAATACCGCAGGCAAATTCCAAGCCCGACAGACCATGTTCAGCCGTGCTTTTCACTAATTTACTCAGTTCCAAACCGGTTTGCACGATAACGCATTCATCCATATAAGTAGTTTGGGTGAGTATGTGGGTTGAGATGACAATTCCCCGGATACCTTGGTCAGAAACCACAAGATTTGAGCCTTTGCCGAGAATGAAATGGGGAATATCCTGCTCATATATTAGCGACAAAAGAGCTTTTACCATCTTTGCATTGGCTGGTGTTACAAAAATATCCGCCAAACCACCGACTTTGAAGGTTGTGTGCAACGACATCGGCTCATCAAGTCTGAGATTTTCATTACCCAAAACCTTGATAAGTTCGGAAATAAGCTCCAATTTGTTCATGTTTACTTGCTTTTATTATAAAGAGAATGGCTGCGTTTAAAGAAATCGCTGATAGCACTTTGCATTTGCAGGGGGTCGTCCATAATGATACTGGAAGCAGGCAAAACTTCCTGAAAGAAGTGTCCGTAACGCTTCGTTGTAACCCTGGGGTCGATAATGATGACCACGCCGGTATCGGTCTTGCTACGGATGAGCCTGCCAAATCCCTGCCTGAGTCGTAATAGTGCATTGGGCAAAATATAATGCATAAAGGAGTCTTTGTTCTCTTTTTCCAGCTTTTCGATATATGCTTCCACAATGGGCTCAGTGGGAACCTGAAAAGGTAACTTGAACAAAATCAGCAGGGATAAAGATTCACCCTGCACGTCAATGCCTTCCCAGAAAGAACTTGTGCCCAGTAACACTGCATTTTTGTGCTTGCGGAATTCGTCCAAAAGCGCGGTGCGGCTGCTCCATTTGCCCTGGGCAAACAATGGACGGTTCTTTTGATAAAGGTTTTCATTCAGTTTATTATAGGCTGCATCAAGGTCTTTATAGGATGTAAAGAGGGTTAGAGTGCCCACCGGAGCACTGTCACAAATCATTTCTATCAAGTCCAAAGCCTGCGGTAAAAAGTATTTATCATTGGGCTGAGGTAGAAAGCCTGCCACCATTAGTTTGGACTGTCTGGCATAATCAAAAGGAGATTCCACCACCTTTTCTTTGATTTGTTTGCTTTCAACTAACGACAAACCCGACTGATGATTAAAAAATTTAAAAGAGTTACGCAGAGCCATCGTAGCCGATGTGAAGATGATGCACGGCACATTCTTGTAGATAAGATTGTTCAGATGAGTGTCCACTTCAATCGGAGCGTAACACAAAACCGAGGAGGGTATGTTTTTATCCGTCTTTTGACCTGCTTCCAACCAATAAGCATAATATTCCAAATCCGGATTAAACAGCTTGAGCAGGTCGTTCTCAGTCTCCACTGCTCTTTGTTCAATGCCCTGAATTTTATCCATTATCAAGTCGTAGGAGGGCATCTGCTGTGAACTTAAGCTGGTGAAAACGTTGTTTAAAGCATGGATTTGTTTGAGCATATCCTTCCAGAAATTGATGATGGTTTGCAGTTTATCAAAGAGCTCCGGTAACTGGTCAGTCGTCTTTATTCTGAGTTTACCAAAGGTATCATGCCCGCTGCACTGCTCGCCGACAAAGACAAACAAATCTGTGATAGCCTGCCTGTGTGTCTCGATGATTTCTTCAATGCCTTTGCAAATAAACCTGATATGGTCTTTATTGGCTTCCGGAATTACGCTGCGTTGCAGAGTCTTGTCAATCTGGTCAACAAAGGCTACATTGTGTTTGCGATAGACCTTGCTGAGCTGATTTACCTGATTTATCAACTCTGCATAGCTGAGTTCAATCCCAAGCTGACGGGCAGCAGTCTGCATGATATTATGTGCTTCGTCAATAATCAGGTGTTCATATTCACCCAGAGTCACGTGGTCTGACTGCAAATCAGCTAAAAGCAATGAATGGTTCACGATAACCAAGCTGGCATCTTCAATGCTTTTACGCAGTTTCATCACATAGCAACGGGTAAAATTAGGACATTTCCTGCCCGAACAAAAATGCCGGTCTGAGCATAACTTGCGCCAAATAATGCTGAATTGGTTGCGATTGAAGGAAGAATTCTCAGTGATATCGCCGGTTGTGGTATTTAGTTTCCAGATAATCAGATGCAGCATTGCGCCTGCTTCATAAGAAGTCAAACCTCTTGACTGCTCAGATAAAAGCTCGTCCCATTTACGCTCACAAATATAATTCTCCCTGCCTTTGACCAGAACTGCTTTGAAAGGTATCTGTAAAATGCGGGTCAACACAGGCAGGTCTTTGTTGAAAAGCTGCTCCTGTAAGTTTTTGGTATTGGTGGAAACGACAACTTTCTTGCCTTTGGAATAAGAAAACTGCAAGGCAGGAATCAGATAAGCAAATGACTTTCCCACTCCGGTGCCGGCTTCAACCAGCAGATAAGTGCTATCATTAAAAGCTGCTTCTGTGCAGTTTGCCATATCAAGCTGTCCTGCTCTGAACTCATATTGTTCAAAATTGCCATGCAGGATGCCGTTTTCTTTAAAGATGTCAGTTTGATTATAGACCAGCGGATGCAGGCATTTGTGTTCGATGATATTGTGGGCTATCTGCTTGACCGGGATGGGTTGATGCCCGATTAAAGCGTATTTGCGTTGATAATCGACTAATATCTCCATCAGGGAATTGAGATTACTCTCCTGCTGTGCCTGTCGGCTCAATTCAAGTATTCTGGCATTAACGGTGACACTGTGATGCGCAATGGCATAGTCAACCAGCTTTATGAACAGTTCAGCAGTTGCTATGGCATCATTGATAGCCCTGTGCGCTTGAAACTCCTCAATCTGAAATGTTTCGCACATGGTGGTGAGCTTATGATTCGATGCAAAAGGCAGATAGATTCTGGATAGTTCGCTGGTATCCCACCATTGGTTGAGAAAAGGGAGTTCATTGAGCTGGATAAACTTGGCATTGATGAAATCCAAATCAAATTTTGTATTATGACCAACGATTACGCTTTCGCCCACAAAGGATTTCAGCTTTGGCAGAACAGAACTGATCAGCGGTGCATTCTTGAGTTCCGCAGGTGTAATGTGCGTCAGATATTCAATGTAATGAGGAACAACTTTGGTAGGTTTGACGAAGCTGTTGAAACGTTCAATCTCTGTACCATTCCGGTATTTAACGGCAGCAATCTCAATAATGTCATCTTTGTCAGGATATAGACCTGTGGTTTCAGTATCAATTGCAATGAATTCAAGAACATTATGAATCGAAGGTACTTGAGCCTTCTTGGGCAAAGTATCAATTGAATCCAGCGGAAGTTTGTTTATACTATCAGGATTCATTGTCCCTGTCGAGGTTGTAGCGCTTCATTTTCTTGATTAAACCCTGTCTGGAAAGCCCCAGTTCTTTGGAAGCCTGGGTTTGATTCCAATTACATTCTTCCAATATATCCACAATCATTTTGCGTTCCAATTCTTCGATGGCGTCTTTCAGAGAGGCTTTTCTGCGTAAGAGTTGGATGGTTTGAGTGTTTTCCAAATAATTATAGACTTCCTCAGACATATCAGAAGGTTTGATAAAAGTATTGTCTTCAACCAGGGTTACAGCTCTTTCAAGTTCATTTTCCAATTGACGGACGTTGCCGGGCCATTCATACTTTTCCAGGCTTTTCATAGCTTCGTCAGTGATGCCGGAAACGTTTTTATTTATGCGTTTGTTATATTTATCAAGAAAGAATATCGCAAGAAGCGGGATATCACCGGGTCTGTCTGATAAGGGAGGGACTTCAATCTTAATGACGTTAAGGCGGTAATACAAATCCAATCGGAAACTGCCATTTTTGACTTTTTCCAAAAGTGAAACATTAGTGGCGCAAACGACTCTGACATTGACCTTCTCTGTTTTGGTGGCACCGACTCTTTTTATCTCACCTTCCTGCAAAAATCTGAGCAGTTTTGCCTGAGTTGATAAACTGATATCGGCAATTTCGTCCAAAAAGAAAGTGCCACCATCGGCAATTTCAAATAAGCCTTTTTTATCATAACCCGCACCTGTGAATGCACCTTTAACATGACCAAACAGCTCACTTTCCAGGAGTGTTTCAGGCAATGAACCACAATATTGAGCAACAAATGCTTTATTCCTTCTATTACTGCTATAATGTAAGGCACGGGCTATCAATTCTTTTCCTGTTCCGCTGGGACCGTCAAGCAGCACACTGGTGGGAGTATCCTTCACTTTTTCAATTATTTCGAAAATCTTGGTCATTGCAGGACTTTTGCCGATGATATTTGCATAGGTATTTCCTGCGTTCAACTGTTCCCTGATAATGGCGTGCGTCTTTTCCAGATTTGAAGTTCTGATGTTTTCAATAATTACGATGATTTGATTGGAAAGAGCACTAAGCAGATTGATGACTCTGTCCGAAAAGTAATGTGAGCCATGTCTGCTAAAAAGAAGAACAACTCCCAAAGCATTTTTCCGCATAGACAAGGGCAAGACTAAGATGTTATTGTATTCTGGTGCAAAATGCGGTTGTTTAAAATTGAGCTGGTGGTTTTCAGTCCAAGCCTGCCTGCACAAATCCATAAAAGTGTCATAGTTTGTATCGTTATGTGAAAAATCGTGATAGACTTTGTAATCCCACGATTCAGGTATGGAAGGATTATTATGCAGACACAGCACTCCGCCGTCAGCTTCTGAAATATCCATTAATGAAGATAGCGATTGTTCTATCAGAACATCAATATCACTAATTGTGTTTAGCTTTTGAGTAATTTCATAGAACTGATTCAGTAAGGTTTCTTCAAATTTTGCATCACTCACTTGAGAGGAATAGTCTCTACCAATTCTCTGAATGAGAATATCATTTTGTTCCAATAGTTTAATGGAACTAAACTGCTGTACTATTTTCTTGTTGTTCTTCAGTATTTGCAGAGCTTGTTCCCATTCCTTTTGCTCGTAAAGCACACTGGCAAGCTCATAATTAGCCAGGGACAGTTCATAATTATTATTGGTTTCGACAAAGTATTTGATTGCTTCATTGAGCTGAGCTTTTGCCTGGTCAAGATTACGCCTTTCCAAAAGTGCTCGCAAATAGTGAGCTTTGCCAAGCTCGAAAGAAAGATTCAGTTCGGTAGCAATCTTTACGGACTGAGTTAAGTAATAATCAGCGCTTTCGTAATTTCTGGTTAAGATGAAATAGTAAGCTTGCTGTTGGCATCCTTCAATAATTTTAGCTTTGGCATTGAGGGATTTGAAGAAATCAAAACTCTCCACTAAATAGCTGTAAGCTTCTTTGAATCTGTGCAATTTTGTGAGTGTAGAACCCAGATTGCCATAAAGCTCAGCTTTGATGTAATCGTCACTGACACTCGGCAGCATTTCCAATCCTTTGAAACACAAATCATAGGCAAGATTCAATTCACCCTGCTTTTCGTAAAGCTCACCCAGATTATTGAAGGAGCGCAGTAATCCTTCTGTAAAATTGTTCTCTTCACTCTTTTTAATTGCTTGCTCATAATAATCAACCGCTTGCTTCCAGTCACCTTTTTTAAAAAACAGAGCACCAAGATTATTCAGCGATGCCACGATATTGCGATAGAAGCTAAAGTTTATGCCGGTTTCCAATGATTTCTTCAGAGCTGCTTCAGCCTGGTCAAAATGATTGTGATCCATCCAGGTAACGCCGATGTTGTTGAAAATATTGGTAATATTATACGGCTCACTCAGCAGTTTTTGAATCTTAAGCGCTTCTTCCAGATAATAGAGAGACCTTTCTCTGTCACCTTTATCATCCATCAGACCACCAAGATTGTTGTAACAGACAGAAATACCATTCAAATTGTAAAACTCTTTTTCCAGATTCAGGCTTTTTAGAAAGAACTGCTCACTTTTTTCCCATTCTCCCTGAAACATGTGCAACACACCGATATTATTGTAGATAGCAGCCAGACCTTGTTGATCATCTGCCAGATTATACATTATTTCAGCTTCTTTAAAGGCAGTTTCTGCTTGCTCATACTCGTTGATGTAATAATGCATCCGACCCTTGAATTTTTTTGCATCTCCCTGTAATAAATAGCGGGTTTTATTATCATCAAGATGAGTCAGACTGTGCACCACTTCGTCCAAAACTTCCATGGCTTCGTTAAACTGCTCAGATTCAGTCAGGATTTCAGCTTTCTTAAGGAGAATTTTTGACTTCCAAAAAGGACTGATGGTGGCAGGTGAATACTTTTTGATAATTTCCAAAGCAAAGTTGGAAGAATTTATAGCGTAAAGATTATTTGCCAGTAAATATATAATTTCTTCAGCCGGAAAATCATTGAAGGTGCAAATCTGCAAACACTGACGAAAATTCTCAACCGCTTTATCTTTTTGATTTGTTTCAGCATAGGTTAAACCAATTTTTTTTGTTATTTCAAGTTGCATTTCCGGCTTGGTTTGAAAGGGCAGAATAAACTGATAGATTGCAAGGATGGCATCGTTATCTGCTAAATCTGAAAGCTCTCTTAGGGCTGCATCAAATAATTCTACATCACATTTCTTGATATAGCGGGATAATTTAGTTCTGAGCAGGACACAGCAATTGATATTATTTAAGTATGACAAAACTTTTTCAACGACTAAATCCACAAGCTCAGGGTTTATGGCCTGAATCCAGATTGCAAAAGTAACTTTTTTTTGAACTACCCAAGTTTCATTTATCTGATAAATCAAATTCAATTGAGTCAGTTGAGTCAGGTCTGATTGAATAGTTTTTATTCCAGTAGCTTTTTTTAATGCCTCCAGACTGCATTCAGAATCCAGAATGTAGACATTCAACATCATTTTTTTTTGTGCATCGCTCAGGCTATTGAGTTTATTTAGATAAATCTCTTCTGAATCATAATGCTTATCAATATAATTTGAAATATCGAATTTCTTGCTCTTGCTTTTTGCCATGTCTGAAAGAATTGTTTCGACAATTAAGAGGTTACCATCCGAAATGTTTTTAATAATTTCACTTTCTTTGGCATAGCCGGCACTCAAATCAGGGAATATTTTATGAATAAGGTGCTCAATGTTTTCTTTGCTCAACGGCAGCATGAAGTCAACTTCAGAAAAAGGAAACAATTTTTTATGTGCAAGCGATATTATTTGTAAACCTGCATCTTCGGCATATTGGACTATATATTGCAGAAAATCCCTGCTGTATATGTCCATGATATCACAATCATCAATTATGAAAAGACAGGGTTTCAAGGCTTCTTTTTTTGTTAGTATTTCAGACAGATAATAGAAAAAGTCATATTTCTTACCGGAGTTGATATGGTGCTCGTGGGCTACACACATTTCCTTAATATCCTGCTCAGATAAGTTTGTAATTTTGAGCAGAATATCCTTCAGATGATTATCCCAGAAAGGGTGGGGAGAATAGCGGACAATGCATTCATAGTTATCCTGCAAAGTCTCAATAATCGGCTCAATCAGATAAGATTTCCCGCTTCCGGGACTACCGACTATTTCGAACAAATGGCTTTGATTTGTGTTTTGCAGAATATCATGGATTCTGGAGAGCATAAAACGCTCACGTATAAACTGATGCATTATTTGTTTTATCTGTTCGGGCATACTTACCTCTTCGCAGACTAAAATATGTTTACACATTCACTGTAAAATAAGGTTACACTATTTGTCAAGAATTAAGTAAACTAATGCAATTAATTGTTAGTACTGATTGCAAATTAGACTACCATATTTTTAGTTTAGATAATGAAGCTCTTTCAAAATCCCTGTATCTTACTCATATCATTCCCATATCCTTCCCTTTTCACGACAAAAATCTGACAGGAATTATCACAGGGTCATCAGGGGCTTAGCCCAGCAAGACCCCCTGAAGACCCCTTGCAAACTCTCTGCGTGATAAGGGAAGGGAATGAGAGAAAAGAGACAATCCATTGAGTCATTGTCTCGTAGTAAGCAAAAATAATTAAAATATTATGTATTAAACACTCTGACGACTCGCTCCAAAACGCCTTGCATTTTACTGATTGCCATACCGTAGTTGGTGATGGGCACGCCGCGTCTTTGGCATTCGAGGATGCGGTGATTCATTTCCATCGGATTTATCATACAGGCTCCGCAATGGATGGCAATGGCATATTCTTCCAGATTATCAGGAAAATCATGTCCGGCAAAGACTTCAAAAATAAGCTGTTTTCCCGAATACTCGTTGAGCCACTTCGGGATTTTGATTCTGCCGATATCATCACATTGAACGTGATGTGAGCAGGATTCTGCAACCAGAATTTTATCATTATCTTTGAGATTATCAAGCTTTCTTGCGCCTGCCAGCAAGGTATCGAGCTCACCTTTGTAGCGCGCAAACAGGATAGAAAAAGTAGTAATCGGAATTTCTTCAGGTACTTCTGCAGCGACTTTTTGGATAGCCTGTGAATCTGTGACTACGAGTTCAGGAGGTTTTTTTAAGCTGTTTAAAGCCAAAACCAAATCTGTTTCCTTAACCACGGTTGTGACCATATCATAATCCAGAAGGTCTCTGAGCACTTGCATTTGAGGTAAAATCATTCTGCCTTTGGGAGCGCCCACATCAATCGGTGTGACAAGAATGACATGATTTCCCTTCTGTAAAAGGTCTCCGACCAAAGGTTTCTGTTTGCGGAGCAATTCCGGCGCTAAACACATTAATGTATCTTTGCAGGCTGTGATGCCTGTTTTGGCAAAAGAGGAGACAATTGAATAGCGGATGTTTTCGCTATTGCAGAATTCAAGCGCTGAATCGCTGACCTGATGCAAATCGGCTTTATTGAAGACAATCAGAAGAGGAATCTTGAGTTCCTTGATTTCTTTGAGCAGATTTTTCTCTGTTTCATCCAAATCTGCATCTCCGCAAACAAGGATAGCGATATCTGCTCTGTATAGAACTTTACGGGTGGATTGGATGCGTTTTTGACCAAGTTCTCCGACATCGTCAACTCCGGCGGTATCATAAAAAGTGACAGGTCCCAGAGGTAAAAGCTCATAATGTTTATCCACAGGGTCTGTTGTTGTGCCGGCAATTTCCGACACTATGGCAATTTCCTGCCCTGTGAGGGCGTTTATCAGACTGGACTTTCCGGAATTACGCTTTCCGGTGATAGCGATTACTAATCTTTCTCCGCGTGGTGCTTTAGCCATTATTGTCTCCTAAAAGAATTTATCTCTGCCAAATCTTAAGCTGACGTACCGGCGCATAAGTCAGACGATGAATCGGACATGCGCCGTATTCATGCAATGCACTGAGATGTTGCTCAGTGGGGTAGCCTTTATGCTGAGCAAAACCATACATTGGAAACGTAGCATCGTGCTCGGTCATAATCCTGTCTCTGGTGACTTTTGCCAGGATGGAAGCAGCTGCGATGGATGCATAAGTGGAATCACCTTTTATAATCGGTCTGGCTTCAATTTTTAGTCCGGTCGGGAGTTTATTTCCGTCAATCAAGCAAAGCTGAGGTGTTACTGATAGAGTTTCGATAGCTTGTTTCATCCCTTCCAAAACAGCTTGCAGGATATTAATCTCATCTATTCTCAAGTGCGATATTTCAATAATGGAAAATGCCAGAGCAGTTTCGACTATCAGCGGGAAAAGCACTTCACGTTGTTTATGGGAAAGCTGTTTGGAATCATTGATGCCTTCGATGGGACTTGAAAGATTTAAAATGACAGCCGCAATGACCACGGGTCCAGCAATCGGACCTCTGCCCGCTTCATCCACACCGGCTATCAACTGATATTGGTCTGATAAAGCGAGTTCCCGCTCATAGAGAAGACCGGTTTTATTGGGCATCTTACATTTTCTTGAGCACGAAGAACAGACGGGAATATTGGTGGTCAAGCTTTCTGGAATTGGTTTTGAGCAGGTTTTTATCATAAACAAGGCTATAAATACCAACGCATTCAAGCTGACTCTTCTCAGTTAGAGAGAGCAATTCCTGCACAGAAAAAACACGTTGTAAATGCTCTTCATCCATGCGAATATAGTGATTATCAGAACGTTTAAATATGGTCAGCTTGGTTTTTTGCAGCCTGTTATCGGGGTCAAATTCTGCCTGATGGATAAGCAAATGTTCTTTGGTCTCATCTACATTTATGTAATTATCAAAGCTATCCTGGCTATTTTTATAGGTGGATATATCGAAGATAAACAATCCGTTTTTGCGCAAAGCCTGATGCACATTATCGAACAGTGTACTGATTTGATGCGTGTGCAGCAGATAATTGATGCTGTCAAACACTAATACTATCATATCATAGGAATTAGCTGGCAGCTCATCCAGCATATCAGCCTGAACCAATTTGGGCGGATAGTCTTTCTGACCGGCGAGTTTGACCATTTCGATAGAACGGTCGGAGGCGCTTACGTTATATCCTTTTTTAACAAGTCTTTCAGAGATATTAGCAGTTCCGCAAGCCAATTCCAGTATGTCATGTAGTTTAGCAGAGGTATGCTGATTGTAAAGAAAAAGGATTTTCTCCGTCCATTTGTCATAATCAACATGTTGCATATAGTGGTCATAATAAGGAGCAAAAATATCGTAAGCGACGTGCTCAGGCACTATATCCTGAAGGACTTCTTTAGTCTTTTTTTGTTTACCCTGAGTCTTTGTCATAGTTTGTCACTCCTACCGGGTTTTATTAGAGGAGTTCCTGCTTGACACAGCTCGCATTTATCCGCTTCCCAACTGAGAATTGAAAGCGTCAGCAACGGAATAAACTCACAGCCAAAATCAATCTTTCCTCCGGAGCGGTCAACGATTGCGCCGATTGCCACAGTTTCGATATTGTGTGCTTTCAGACAATCAATAACTTCAATCACACTTCCGCCGGTCGTGACAATATCTTCAATGACAACGACGCTTTTAATGCCTTCCAAATCAAATCCGCTGCGGATATGCATAAGGTCGTCTTTTCTTTGAGTAAAGATGAATTTCTTGCCTGTAATTCTGGCAACTTCAAAAGCCAAGGCAATCCCGCCATAAGCAGGACCGACCACAGCGTCAAATTCAAATTCAGTCAATCTTTCAGTTAAGCGCAAGCACAAAGCTGAGGCTTTATCAGGATTCTGGATAATCTTAATTTTTTCAATATAACGTGAACTGTGTCTTCCGGAAGTCAGTTGAAAATGTCCTTCCAACAAAGCACCTTCTTCTGCCAGCAGATTGTGAGTGAAGAACCCGTCTGTGTAAGTATCGAGAATCTGTTTGGCAGTCTCGGCTTGTTCTTCCGGCACACACAATTCCAATCTGTACATATCACCGGCGAAAGTGGGGTAGATGCTGTTAAAAAGCTCGTTCTTCAATTCGGCAGGGATTCCGTTTTCTTCAAGCAGTCCTTTTGCCAGACCGGCTTCAAAACCATTGTCATAAGTTGCGATGATGATATAATTCTCAGCCATTTCCCACTCCTTTGTGATGTTTTTATCAGTGCAGTATTCCAAAGTGTGCACAATTTTGTCAATGATGAATAATGCTTTTCTCATAAATCAGGTCTGATAGTTGAACCATAGTTGTCCAAACGATACTTAAAGAGATGTTGTGATATCGTATTGTAAAGTAAATGGTAAGTATTTGTTCCGAATTAAGGACTAAGCGTCAAATATTTAAAGCCATATTTATCGATAGCGGCTACAGCTATGTGGTAATAATCATCAAATTGGTCGAGTTTATGTGAATCAGAGCCAATCGTAACTAATCTGCCGCCGAGACTTTTGTACAACTCCAGATACTTTGGGTCTGGATGCAAAGTATGAAAAACTCTGCGATAGGCAGAATAATTTAGCTCCAGTGCAATGCCTTTGTTAACGATGACTTCAAAGATTTTCTTAATCAGATGAAGGACATGAGTTTCATTTGGAGCTGTTTGATAAAAACGCTTATAAACGCCCAGATGAGCCAGCACATTGATGTCGCAGGTTTCCACCAAAAGCAGGTTTTGCTCATAATATTCGGTAACTTGTGCCTTGGATAAAGGCTCTTTCAATGGAATTGCAACATTGATATGATTGTCCACAAAATGTACAGAACCAAGCACAAGGTCAAACTTTACGCTTTGCAAAAGAATGTTGGCATAGTCTTTAACTTTTTGGTAATCCCCGACTTCTATGCCAAAGACAATTGCTATTTGAGGAAACTGGTTTCTCAGTTGAAGTAGGCGCGCTTGATATTTGAGCAGGGGTGGGATGCCAAAAATCGAAACTTCCTGAGGTAACAAATCCAGATGCTCAGTGATAGCAATCGCTTTATAGCCCAGATTTATGGCGTGGGGAAGAAGCTCAGCCAGTTTTATCCTGCTGTCTGCACTAAAGTCTGAATGGATGTGGTAATCGGTTTTGCCTGTGGAACAGTGGAAAGGTGAAACAGTGGAAAGGTTAATTTTCGTCATTATCACTCGCAGCAATTAGAGCCGCTCCCAGAGCACCTGTAATTTCGGGTTTGGGTGGCAGCAAAATATCGTTTCCAATTTGCCTGGAAATCAGCTCTCGTAAATCTGAATTCAGAGCAACACCGCCGGTAAATACGACGGGAGGTTTCCAATCCAACTGGTTCAACTGGGCAGAGATTCTCTCTGCAATTGAAACATTTACCGCTCTGGCAAGATCGGAAGCAGAGATTCCTTCGGAAATCATACCCACAATCTCAGATTCAGCAAAGACTACGCAGGTATTGGTTAAATGAATTGTATGCAAAGAACGCGATGCCAGATTGCTCAGTTCATCGCAATAGACTCCAAAACGCAAAGCAACCATTTCCAGAAACCTGCCTGTGCCGGCAGCGCATTTATCGTTCAGAATAAAGTCTTTAATATGTTTGTTTTCGTCCAAACTTATGAGCTTGGAATCCTGACCACCGATATCAATAATTGTTCTTACTTCCGGATAGTAAAACAGCACTCCCATGGCATGGCATCTTATTTCCGATACGGTCTTGTCTGTTTTAAAGAGTTTTCTGCCGTAACCTGTTGTATAGATTTTGCTGATATCCTGTTCAGTAAGTTTTAGGGCATCCAGAGCTTGCTCAAATAGAACATGGACAGTATTTTGAGGATTTACTCCTGATTCAGCAATTCCGGAATGCAAGATTTTTTTTAATATATCGTTATAAGCCACCAGTTTGGTATTGCGTGAGCCGATATCTATACCTAAAAAAACGGACATAGTTTAACTCTCAAAATAGGTGTACATGCTGTCAGGGTTTATCCATTTCCGGGCTAAAGACTGAATGATATCCAAGTCTATGTTTTGAATGCGCTGCTCGCGTCCCAGCCAATAATCATAATCATAACCCAATGCATATAAAATAGATAGAGAATTTGCCTGCCAACCCAGACTTTCCATATCAAATCTGTTTAAGCCCAGTAAATAGTTTTTGGCAGAGTATAGTTCATCTTTTGTAACTCCGTTCCGGCAAATATCGGAAAGTATCGAATCTAATAAGGCAAGCACTTTTCTGTTATCTCCTTTATCGCAAATTACATAAGCAAACCAATAACCGAAATCCCGGATTGAAGTAAAATCAAAACCTGTTTGATAAGCATAGCCATATTTTTCACGTAGTATATTGAAAAAACGGGAAGAAAGGTCACCTCCCAGAATCTGTGATAGTACATAAAATCCGGTATTGGAAACAAAATCACCGGCAGAGCTGCCCCGACCTCCGACAATAATATTGGATTGGTCAGAATCCGTATGTTTGATGCGGGTGTGTTGTGTAGCTGATTGATAGATGTAAGCTTCTGTATTTCTGTGCAAATCATTGGATTTATTGATAAACAGGTTATTGCAAATATCCTGAACTGCAGAAAAGTCAATGTCACCAACCACACATAAACTAAAGTCTGATGAGCAATAGTTGCTTTCAAACCAGTTTCGCACAGCATCAAGCGTCACTAGTTTGGTTTGGGATATATTGCCGTAAGATTTATTCAGATTGGTGTCTTTTCCCAGAAATTGCTTTATCCACTTATTATATGAGTAGTTAAATGGTGAATCCTTTTCTCTTCTGATATTGTCAATCGTGCCGGTTTTCACAATATTCAGGTATTTGGCTGGAAGGCGGGGACTTTGTAAAATATCGGCTATCGTTTCCAGCATCTTATTGAAACTAAAGTAAAAACACTTACCTTTTAAAGTAGTGGTTTCAAGAGTATGGTTTATCTTTATACTATAGCCGTGTCTTAGAGATTCTTTTTGCAGTTCATCAAAAGTTTTGTTTTGAGTGCCATACAACAGGAGAATAGAGGTAAAGTAATTTATGCCCCGATTGTTAATGTCTTCACATAATTGCGACACTGAATTGGTAACTGCCACACTGATGGTCGGTTTATTCAGAACTTTCCGCATGATAAGCTGCATCCCGTTATCAAGTCTGGTAAGCTTAAAATCATCAGTTGTATTGGTTTGTGAATTTGTATAATGTTCATTGAGATCCGGCATGTTGATAATCTCATCACCGATCAGCAGTTGAGGTACTTTTATTTCTAAACAAGAGGGCTGCGATTCACTTTTGAAAAGCTTTATGATGTTATATTTCAAGGAGTTGTTTAAAGCTCTTTGTCCCTGATAGTAAATTTTGATAAAATCCGGCAGCCAATATGTATTAAGGCTTGCAGTTAACATTTCAGCAGAAATATTATTGATGCGTTGGGGGAATTTGTATAGGTCATGATAGGACGAGATTATTTCTTCCGAAGCCAGAGAACTGCCGATGCTTTCGATATATTCAAAATCAAACAACCAGGAATAATACATTTCACGTTTGATTAGCTCGATTTCATCTGCCGTCAGAAACATATGCTTAATTTTGTAAAACTCATCATAAAAAGCATATACGATGTCAGCAATCACTTCCGTTGAAGCTGGAATTATCTGAATTATGGTAATTCCCGGATATTTCCCACTGATGGAATGCAATCTGATGCCCAGAGCAGATTTGTCTTTTTCGACCAATCTCTTATACAATCGGCTTTGTTTATCTGCAGCAAAGGCTTTCATCAAAAGCAGCATCGCATCGCTATTTACGTCAGTTTCCACCAATTCCGGCATGACAAAAGCAAGATAATCACTTTCTGCTTTTCTGATTCTGGATATCAGAGCGAAGCCGTTACATTCCGGTGATTTGTTAATCTCAGTACTCGGCTTATGTGTTTTGGGATTGTGCCATTGATTGAAAAGCTCCTGGGTATCTTTTTGCACCTTGTCTTTTTCAAACGAACCAGACAAAACTAAAAAGCAATTATCCGGTCGGTAGTGCCTGGCATAAAATTCACGACAGCCGGAATGAGTTGCTGTTTTGATTGATTCTTTTGTGCCCAATATCGGCATTTTCAAAGGGTTCTGAACGAAATATGTGTTTTGAATCCAATCTATAAAACCGGATTCCGGTTCGTTATCATATTGTTTGATTTCTTCGATGATGATGCTTTTCTCAACCGCAATATCTTCTGCAGAAAAATCAGCGCGAAAAGCAATATCGGCAATTATCTCCAAACCTTTACGCAGATGTTCAGCCGGAAGCATCATATAATAGCAGGTGGTATCAAATTCCGTGTAGGCATTAATCACTCCACCCAGGCGAGGAATGATTTCTGAAATCTGATTAGCCGGAAAGTTGGTTGTGGTTTTGAAAGTCAAATGCTCCAGTAAATGTGAAAATCCCCTGCAATTCTGAGTTTCATTGGTAGAACCTGTTTTAACATAGAATTGGATACTGACAATCGGATTGGATTTATCAGGTGCAACAATTACCTTTAATCCATTCGGTAAGATAAAATCGCTGGTTTGAATCAGTTGCAGGTTATCGCTCCGGTGTTTCGTCATTCCTGCGCAGGTAGGAATCCAATTCTTTTACACATTTATTGCTTCTTATATGCATAAGCATTATGATTATGAATGGATTCAAAATTTTCAGCTTCGATTTCATAATGCACAATCCGTTGGTCAGACTGGAGTTTTGTGGTGAGTTCCCGAATGATATCCTCTACAAACATGGGATTATTATAGGCTTTTTCTGTGACATATTTTTCGTCTACTCTTTTGAGCAGAGGATATATATCACAACTGCAGGAGTTTTCAATCAGGTCTATGATTTCTTCCAGCCAGACAAAATCTTCATACTGAATAAATGCAGTAACCTCTGACCGCTGATTATGAGCACCCTTCAGACTAATTTCTTTAGAACAGGGACAAAGCGTGGTGACAGGAACTTTTGCACCAATCCAAAACTCATAAGTATCTGTCAAAGCAGCCTTAAAATAACACTCATAATTCAAATAAGAGGCAATTTTGGAAACGGGAGCTTTCTTCTGAATAAAGTAAGGAAATTTTATTTCGATATAAGCAGCGTCGGCTTTAAGCGATTTCTTGATGGCAGCCAGCAGATTTTCCAGATTATTGATTAAGTCTTCCTCGTGATATGCGTTGAGTACTTCAAGAAATCTGGACATATGAGTTCCACGATTATAATGGGGAAGTTCAACATAGAAATTGATATCAGCGATGGTGTGCTGGATTTGGTTACTTCGGTCTGAAACTATAATAGGATAACAAACCCCTTTAACACCGACTTTATCGATGGTAATCTTCCTGCTGTCAACCTGGTTCTGGATATCAGGAATTGCAGTGATAGCTGGTTTAACCTTTTTCACTTTGAATAATATTCTTGATGCCTTGTGACTTTAAAGACATGATAGTATTGTTCTTTTGATAGTAGATGATGGCATCTGTGTGTGGCATATTCTTGATTTTATCGATGGCTTGTTCGGGATTCATCAGAAATAAAGCAGTGGAAAGACCGTCTGCCAATAAAGCAGATGGATTTAATACTGTTACTGAATAGACATTCTTGACCGGAAATCCGGTATGAGCATCCAGAATGTGATGGTAACGGATTCCGTTTATTTCAAAGAATTGCTGGTAATCACCCGAAGTTCCGACTGATGTGTCTTTCACCTGCAAAGAAGCAATGATATCATTCATTTTGCGGGGATGTTGAATACCCACCATTTCCGGCAAAAAGCTATTGCCATAAAAAGTCATACTGCTGTGGCAATCAATAAAGCCTTTTTCCAAATCAAGCGATTTCATATATTCTTTTGCTTTGTCAAGAATATAGCCTTTTGCCAAAGCTCCAAAAGTGAATTGCATGCCACTCGGTTTGTAGAGATATTTATCATCATATTTGATTTTATCAAAGCCGACAGTTTTCAATGTTTTCTTTATTAAGAGAGAATCCGGCACTTGCGGATTGGCAGAGCTGAATTGCCAGAGGTCAAATACAGGTTTAATCGTAATATCAAAACTACCACCTGAAAGCTTATACATACTGTCTGCCACCAATAATATCTTGTATGCATCCGGATTCATCGGGTATTGATAAGAATCAGAATTATTTACTTCCCAGAGCCATCCGCCTTCTTTATATTCATTAAGGTCTTTTTCCAGACGTTTGATATATTCAAAAACCTTATCAATTTTGGGATTGATATCCTTGGATTTTGAGGTGCCGGATACTTTGACTATGGTATCCATCAGATATTGAGATTTTTCAGATGTGTAACTGCGCGTTAAATACCTATACAGACCAAATGATATTACTAAAATCAGAATTATCAGTGAGACTATTTCTTTGCGATTCATGCTTATTCCTTTTGGATAGAAAGTTAGAAAACCTCATACTCAATCAATTTATCCACATAATCTCTGATGGCAAACCATGTGAACGGCAAAGTAATCGCCAACCCAATAACAAAGAGCAGGGTTGCCAGGATATTGGCAATCACTAGAATTATCGCCATGAGAAATATATTCCAGCGTACATCACCGGCTTGTTTATAAGCGATCTTCAAAGCTTTCAGGGCATTTATTTCATATCTTTCCATCAGAATTGGCAGTGGCAGCACAATAGCTATCCAATACACAACCAAAACAAGCCAGACAATATTCAAAATCGGGTCACCTTTGCACAGATAAAATATTATCAGGTAGAATAATACAGAAACCAAACTTAGCATAAAGTACTTAAAATATGACTTGAAAGAAGCAAAGAAATCCCTAACTCCAATTTCATAATCGTCTTTTCTGCAAACAGCGGAAAAAGGTACCAGCATAACCGGAATAAAGAATAGCCAGACTATGTTTGATAAAACCACCATCTGCCAGGTTGGCAAAGCGAGCAAAGTATAATTCTGCAGCCAGATTAATATACACAATGGTATCATCCCTGTTAGTGCAGCTAAAATACCTGCCGGTAAATTACTACCCCGAAAGGTTTTGTATTTATTCCAGCTTGAATTTAGACTCTTTTTTGCTGATAAATCCTGGCTTATTACTTCAGTATATTTTCCACACTTCACACACCAAAGGTCGTGACTTGCAGTTTTTTCATTACAATGAGAACAGCGCATTATTTCTCCATCTTCGGTTAGTCCTGCGCAGGCAGGAATCCGGTTTCAATTATTTTCTCTTTCCTAAAATTAGCTTAGGGTCTTTTTGTCAAACATTAACATTTTGACCAGCCGCAGGAAGGGCATTTCAGACAGCCTTCGAGATGCTCAATGGAACTTCCGCAATCAGGACAAGTGGCTATGCTTCTTTGAGCACCATGTTCTTCATAGGTAGCATGGCTGGAAGATATTTCAAAAGTACTTGGCTTGCCCTGCAAATCAAGACTTAAGAAATGCTCCAAAGCCTGACCTACTGCATCACCGCAGGAAGTAATCATTTTGCCTTTATTCCACATGGGAGACTGGCATCTGATACCCTTTAACTGTCTGACTAAAGCATCGACTTTCAGATTTGACCTTAGAGCCAAAGAAGCTAATCTGGCAATAGCTTCCAGCTGTGCAGAAGCGCAACCTCCGACTTTACCCATTTGCACAAAAACTTCACAAGCACCAAATTCATCGGAATTTATTGTAACATACATGTGACCGCAACCAGTTTCCACCTTTTGGGTAATACCCTGTGTAATTTCCGGTCTGTTTCTGGGCTCAACTTTTTTTTCTTCTGCGGTTTGCTGGGTTGGGGAGGACATGGTCTGCAAAACCTGATTGTCCCTGCTGCCATCGCGATATACCGTCAAGCCTTTGCAACCCAGCTCGTAGGCATATTCAAAAGCCATTCGGATATCTTCCTTGGTAGCTGTAGTGCTGAAATTGATTGTCTTACTAACCGCATTATCTGTATATTTTTGGAAGGCTGCCTGCATCCTGATATGCCACTCAGGTAAAATGTCATGAGAAGTTTGAAACACTTGTTTGATATTATCAGGGATTTCGTCCATGTGTTGAATACTTCCGGACTGAGCAACTTTTTCGAGAAGGTCTTTATCATAAATACCGGCTTCTTTCAAGGCTGTTTCGAACCATTTATTCACATAGAGTAAATTCTCGCCATCCATGACGTGTTTAGTGAAAACAAGAGAAAATTGCGGCTCTATTCCGCTTGAAGTATCGACAATCATTGATATTGTCCCGGTAGGAGCTATCGTAGTAACTGTGGCGTTACGAATGCCCTTTTCCTTGATTTCTTCTTTCAGTTGAGACCAGTCCAATTTGTTCTTTTCACGGAGCATATCACCATTGGAATAAATGCTGATGGAACAATTTGGGAACGCGCCCCGGTGTGATGCGTTAACTACAGAACGTGATTTGGCGTGAAAATCAATATATTCCATAATCTCTTCCGCCAGCTCAACAGCTTCATCGCTGGCATAGGAAATACCCAGCTGGAAGAGCAAATCTGCCCAGCCCATCACTCCCAAGCCTATTTTCCGGTTGCCTTTTACGATTTGGTCGATCTGCGGCAGAGGAAAGCGCGAAACTTCGATCACATCATCCAAAAAATCAACCCCTGAACATACAACAGATTTCAGCAAATCCCAATTGATTTTGCCATCTTCTACCATAGCTGAAAGATTGATTGAACCGAGATTGCAAGCTTCATTGGGCAAGAGCGGCTGCTCTCCGCAAGGATTGGTGGATTCGATTTCACCCAATGAAGGAGTGGGGTTGAAGCGGTTTATTCTGTCCAAAAATACTATGCCCGGTTCTCCATTTTTGTATGCCATATCGACGATTAAATCAAACACATCCCTGGCTTTGAGTTGATCAAAAACCAGCTTTGTATTGGGAGAAACTAATTCATAATAAGCATCCTGGTGCACAGCCAGCATAAAATCTTCAGTTAAACCCACACTGATATTGAAGTTGTTAAGTTGAGTCGGGTCTTCCTTACAAGTAATAAAGTCAAGAATTTGGGGGTGTGTCACATTCAGAATTGCCATATTAGCGCCGCGTCTGGTGCCACCTTGTTTGACAGCGTCCGTAGCAGCGTTATAGACTTTCAGGAATGAAATCGGTCCGCTGGAAACTCCATTTGTGGAACGGACTCTGGCATTTGATTCACGCAAACGGCTGAAACTGAAACCAGTTCCGCCTCCGCTTTTATGAATGAGAGCAGCGTTTTTAATGGTTTCAAAGATACTTTCCATGCTATCTTCAATCGGCAGAACAAAACAGGCGGATAGCTGCTGTAAATCGCTTCCTGCATTCATCAGAGTGGGGGAGTTGGGTAGGAAATTACCGGAATCAAGTAAATCATAATAGCATGTATATTTTTCCTTATCACCTTGAGAAATATTTGCTGCGATGCGGGTTATCATCCCTTGCCAGTCTTCGTTTATGTTACCATTTTCATCTTTTTTGAAATAACGTTTTTCCAGAACTTTGAGAGCATTTTCAGTTAAAATCATGCATTTCTCCGCTTAGTTGACTTTGAGACCAAGGATTTGTCTGGCTTGTTCAGGAGTGGCGAGCGGTCTGCCGATTTCTTCAGCGATGCGTGACATTCTGGCAACTAACTGGGCATTGGAAGTAGCGACTACTTTTTTGTGGTAAAATATGTTGTCTTCAAAACCGACTCTGATGTGACCATCATTGACCATCGCTGTTAGTGACGCGGGTATATGCCATCTGCCAATGCCGGCAACTGCCCAGGTAGCGGTGGGAATCATTTCTTTCAAGTGCTCTTTCATATACAAAACGTTTTTGGGTGAGCCGTTCATTCCGCCAGGTACACCAAGCACGAACTGAACGTGCAGAGGGGTGTGAATGATATGACCCTTTTCAATCAACTTTGCCACGATATCTATCATCCCTGATTCATAGACCTCAATTTCAGGGGCAACTCCAAATTCTTTAAAGGCTTCCGCCAATTTAATAATGTCTTTGGGATGATTGATAAAAATCTCATCTCCAAAATTCAGAGTACCGGCATTGAGCGTTCCCATATCAGGTTTGAGACTGAGTGGAGCGATTCTTTTGCTAAAATCTTCGCCGACAGCTCCGCCTGTGCTGATTTGAATTATCATTTCGGGAACAGCAGTACGGATTCTTTCAATCGCTTCTTTAAATCTTTCCAGACTTTGAGTAGGCTTTTCAGCATCGTCTCTCACGTGTAAATGTACGACACGAGCACCCGCATCAAAACAATCTTTAGCAGCTTTTGCCTGCTCGATTGGAGTGGTTGGCAGATTGGGCTGGTCTTTTCTGGAAGTTTCCGCTCCGGTTATCGCAGCAGTTAAAATCAATGGTTCCATAATCTTATCCTCATAAACTCTATATTTTTTATACTTTTAAAATTTAATCTATCGATCTCAGCTTTCCCTCAGTTCACTAAAGGTAAGTAAGCAATACATGTTCGAAAGATACCCGAAGGTTATGGCTTTATCTATCGAGTATCTCTACTTTACCGCACGTAAGACAGCTGATGGTTGAGCAGGATTTTTGACACAAACAACCATAATCATTTATATACAAATATTTGTATCAGTATTTATAACAATACAATAAACACATATACATAAAGTATTACTTTATGTATGATTATCATCAATAAACCAGCTTTCGTAAAGACGGACTCTCTTCAAATATGATGCTTCTGTATCCAAAATCCTTCCGGCAATCAGCGAAAATTTTTGTTCATTATCACTGACGTAAAATTCATCCTTGCCCAAAATGCCATCTTCTTCTTTGGGCAATAAACGGGATAAATAGGATGCAATGGCATCTGCGCTATCAACCAGTGTAACTTTGTCACCCATCACTTTTTGGATAACTTCTTTCAAAAGAGGGTAATGAGTGCAGCCCAAAACCAGTGTATCAATATCTTTGCCAATCAATTCATTGAGATATTCAAAGGCTATATCCTGCGCCACTTTGTTTTCATGCCAGCCCTCTTCAGCCAACGGAACAAAGAGGGGACAGGCTTTTGAAAAGACATGCGCATCCTGATTCAGAGCCTTGATGGCTTTAGTATATGCCTGGCTGCGAATGGTGCCTTCTGTTCCGATAACTCCAATTCTGCCATTGCGGGTTTTCAATACTGCTTGTTCAGAGCCCGGTTCTATCACATCAATAATTGGAATATCGGTAATTTTATTCAAGGCTGGCAGTGCAACAGACGAGGATGTATTGCAGGCAACAATCAGGATTTTGACCTGATTATGCAAAAGAAAACGAGCATTTTGCAACGAATATTCGATGATGGTATTGGGAGATTTGGGACCGTACGGAACTCTGGCTGTATCACCAAAATAGATTAAATCTTCCTCCGGAAAATGAGCTCGGATGGTTTTGTAAACAGTCAAACCACCAACACCTGAATCGAATATCCCGATGGGTTTCTTCATTTTCTTTTCCTTCTCTTTTGCTGTGAATTACGACCTTGCTGCCGATTGTTAGATTTCCTTTTTTGAAAAGTGGCTGTCGGTGTCAAGGACGAAACATGATGCTGATGGGAATCCGGCTCTATGACATATTCAAAGTAAACGTCATCACTGACCGCCATGACCTGAACCCGGACGGAATCCATTAATTGAAAGAATTCGCCGGTTCTTTCATTCTGATATCTCATGTAAGTATCGTGATAAACCCATTTACCCTTGGGCAACTGCATCACTTTCAGAACTCCGGAAATGGGGATATTGTTGAGCTGGATAAATAAACTCGACGAATTCATGCTAAAGATGATGCCTTCATAGATTTCGCCGAGGTGTTCTTTCATAAAGATGGCATTCATCACTTTCTCAATTTCACGTTCAGAATCATCCGCGATAAGTTCCTTTTCTGAAGCGATGGAAGAGTAATTTAACATTTGCTTTTTAGAAAAATCGTTATCGCTGGATTCCTGCCTGCGCAGGAATGACGGGTCGCTGGAATGAATGACATATTTCTTACATAAATGATGCACTACCAAATCACAAAGCCTTCTAATCGGCGAAGTGAAATGCGTGTAGGTCTCAATCGCCAAACCAAAATGGGGAAGATGTTCAACCGTGTACTTGGCTTTTTTCAGACTGCGCAAGACCAGACGGTCAAAAACTCTATGATAGGTTTCGTCGGGAAAAGAACGCAGTAACCCCTGCAAACTGAGATTGAGGCTTTCTCTGAAATTGAGAGATAATCCATAAGCAGATAATAATATACCGAGTCTTTCCAGCTTTTCCATGTCGGGATTTTCATGCACACGATACATCACCACCGGCGCTAATGCCGTCAGCTTTTCTGCCACAAACTGGTTGGCTACCAGCATAAAGTTCTCAATAAGTTTATGTGATTCTGTTTCAATGCTTTGATTCATGTGACTAACAAAGCCTGCTTCATCATAAACATATTCAGTTTCCGGCAGGTCAAAAAAGAGATAGCCTGCTCTTAAACGCTGAATATTTAACAGCTTGGATAATTCACGGGAAGAATTCAGGGCATTGATTACGTCCTGTGGTATTTCTACAGGCTTGCCCTCAAAAAGGTCATCAACCTGCTCATAACTCAATCTGGCAGAAGAATTGATGATGCTTTCCCACAAAAACTGCTTAAGCACTTTTCCCTGTTTGTCAAATTCAGTTACCGCAGTCAAAGTAAGCTTATCTTCATTCTGACGCAGACTACAGATGCGGTTGGAGAGTTTTTCGGGCAACATCGGAATTACTTTACGCGGAAAATAGTAGCTGTTTCCCCTGTTCAGACACTCTGCAAAAAGCTTGGAATCAGTTTTAATATAATGAGCAACATCGGCAATATGCACATATAAACGCCAGCCAAAATCTGCGTTTTCGAGAGAAATGGCATCATCATAATCCTTTGCAGATGAAGGGTCTATGGTAAATGTAATCAGATTACGATAGTCTTTTCTTTTTTTGATTTCGCCCTCGTCAATTATTTCGGGCAGAGCTTCGATTTCAGAGGTCAAATCCTCCGGAAATTCCAAGGGCAGATTGTTTTGACGGATAACTGCCAAAAGTTCAGTTTCAGGATTTCCCGAGACTCCCAAAACCTCTTTCACTTTTCCGATAGGCGGTTTGCTCAGGTTCTTATTGCCCCAGTTGGTGACTTCCAGCATGACTTTCATACCGGACTCTGCCCCCAGGGTATCTCTCACATCAAACCACTGATGGATTTTGGGATTGCTGCAGATGAAGTAATACTTTCCGCTGCTTTGCTGTAAATCTCCGGCTAAGAGCTCATTAGCGCGTTTAATGATTTTACGGACATAACAATAATCGCTTTTACCACCGCGGAAATATGGCTCTATAGCAATCGTATCACCGTGAAAAGCATTCAGAGTATCCTCAGAAGAAACATAAAAATCACCCTGCTCGGTTCTGACAAAGGCATAAGAATAATTGCGCGCCAGGGATGTGGCATCAAATATTCCTTCAATCAGATTGGGTGATTGTTGTGGGGTTGGTTTGGGTTTTGTCTGAATGGCATTCAATCTGTATTTCTTATTGTCTTTGCGGATAAATCCGTTTTCCATCAAATCAAAGAAAAGCGATTTTACCTCTGATAATGCCTTGTGGCTTATATACATAGCGTCCAATACATCATTCACAGAATAAAGTGTATCAGGATGATCCAAAAAGAGCTGACGAATGTTATCTTCGATACTCTTGGTATTTGGTTTAATTCTCTTCATTTAATATTGCTTCCCGATTTTCTCTTTTAGTATTTCAATCAGTAGTTCTTTTTCAGCTTGTTTGGCTGAAAGCCTTAGTGATTGTCCCCGAAAGGTATCAAGCCTGCGGGGAGTTTTGAAAGTGCTGAGCATGACACCGCGTTTATCCAGATAAAAACATCCAAAATCAGAGAACTTCCGCTCAATCTTAAGAAATATATACCGCATGACAATCTTGTCGTCATGGATCTGATAATTTGTCTGGATAAAATAGGGGAGAAGGCTGCCTACCGTTAATAACATGCCTCCCAAATAGAAAATCGGATAACCCCAATGCACAATTGTTATATTCCATAGTAAAAATGACAGTAGGATAAGAAAAGCCACTAATACAAAAGAAGTTAAAGGTCTTTCTATAAAAGGAAAGGAATCCCATTCAAGCAGTGGTTTACATGACATTCTGAATAATCTCCCTACATTTTTCTATCTCTTCTTTAATCAACAGGATATTTTGGAAAGAGTGCTGGTTTGAGTATTTGGAACCCAGGGTATTAGATTCTCTCTGCATTTCCTGAAACACGAAATTGAGGGTTTTGCCAAGGTCATTAACTGCTTTTGCCTCAAACGTCTTGTGGAGAGTATCTATATGTTCTTTCAATCTATTGATTTCCTCTTGTATATCATATCTGTCCAGATAGATAGCCAATTCCTGCATCAAACGCTGCTCCAGATTAATGTTAGTGGATTGTGGCAATAAATCTTCAATTCTGGCTTTCATTTTCTCGAAAAGTTCCTTTCGGAAAGTTAGAATAGTGGATTCAATCAGATTCACAGCGTCTGAGATTTGATTTATAGATTGCAAGATATGCTTCTTGATGCTTTTGCCTTCTTTAATCGCGCCTTTTTGCTGAAGTTTTATCGCTTTGGTCAAAACATCCAATACGTCTTTTGAAAAGTTCAGATTGTCAGACAACTTGTTTTTATACTCGATGATATCATACTCTCGGAGTAAATATTCCAAAGGCATGGTCTCAGTATGGCTGATTTTCATCACCTTCTGCATCATATTGGCAAAAGTAGTCAGTTTTTCTTCATTGATAGCGACTTCAGGCTTGGAACGGTCAATATATCTCAATCTGAGCTCCACAGTGCCACGTTTATAGTTTTTATTTATCCTGGCACGAAGTAGTGGCTCCAGATAATTTACATCTTTGGGAATATTGCATTTGAACTCCAGAAACTTTCCGTTAACGGATTTAACTTCTATTTCTATTTCATAATCTGATTTATTCAGAGCAGCTTTACCATAACCTGTCATACTAATCATAATCTTTTTCCTCGTTAATCAATTTAATAATCTATCTGTAGTGTAGGATTCCAATCCTACATTAATAATCAATAATCTCGCAGCTTTGGAAAGCTGCACTACTAAAGTGGGAGAGGCAACCCAAAGCCTGCCAAAAAGATACAGACATAAGTGAAGGTTTACATAACATGTCTTAATGCAACCCTTAGTAATCTCACGTTGTTTACACCTGTCTGCCAATTAATGTGCCGGCTGTGGCATCTGTGACAATGACCTTAATCAATTTACCAATCTGACTTTCATGTCCATCAAACACACATATCTTGAAGTCTCTGGTTTTTCCTGAAAGCTGATTACCGCCCAGTTTACTTTTACCCTCGACTAAAACTTCAACTGTTCTGCCAATTTGTGCCTTAAATTTTAACAGGGTCTGACATCTTTGTATGCTTATCATTTTTTGAAGCCTTAAAAGCCTTAATTCTTCGTCAACCTGATTTTCATATCTGGCAGCTTCCGTCCCTTCCCGGTTTGAGTATTTGAAACAGAAGGCATAATCGAAACCAATTGTCTCCATCGCTTTGATTGTATTGGAAAATTGCTCATCCGTTTCTCCCGGAAAACCTGCGATCAAATCTGTGGTTATTGCAATATCGGGAATTGCTTTACGCAGCTTTTCCACCAGATTGATGTAATGCTCCACAGTGTAATTACGGTTCATCTGCTTCAAGATATTATTATCTCCGCTTTGCATTGGTAAATGTATGTGTTCGCATATCTTATCCATATTTGCCATTGTTTCAATCAGTTCATCTGACAAATCTTTGGGATGAGATGTGATAAACCTCAGTCTGTCAATTGCTTCGATACCATTCAGCTTCCTGAGAAGTGCAGGGAAATTTGTATCCTGCCAGTGATATGAATTGACATTTTGTCCCAGTAATGTTATATCTTTTATGCCTTTATGGGTTGCATTGATAACATCTGAGACGATTTCATCCATTGGTCTGCTTCTTTCTCTTCCTCGCACATAGGGAACGATGCAATAGGAGCAGAAGTTATTACACCCGCGCATGATTGTCACAAAGCCGCAAAAGCTGTTTTCATGCATAGGTTGAATTTGATGATAAACTTGGGTTTCATCCAGATTCAAACTGGAATTTGTAATGTTTGTATCAAGCATAGACGGAAGACTGGCATATTGGTCAACTCCAACTACGAAGTCGATACCCAGGTTTTGTTTCACCAGTTCTTCACCAATTCTCTGAGCCATGCAACCAATTAGGCCAATCTTGAACAAGGGGTCTTTTTTCTTGCGTCTCAGCTCATTGGATATTCTGCCCAAAACTCTGTCTTCTGCGTGTTGCCGCACAGAACAGGTATTAAAGATAAGCACCTCTGCCTCATCGATATTTTTAGCGGCTTCGTTGCCTGCTTCGATTAAAATTGAAGTTACCAGCTCACTATCAGCTGTATTCATTTGACATCCGTAAGTTTCAATAAAAAACTTCATTAATCATTTTCCTGAATTATCTGTCTAATCTCATAAATTGGTTTAATCATGGAGCATAATTCTTCCAAAGTAATTGCCTGCTCGGCATCACAAAGACTTTGCACGGGAAAAGGATGTGTTTCAATCATCACTCCGTTGGCTCCGGCAGCGACTGCAGCCAGTGTCATTGCCCTCACATATTCACTTTTTCCTGTGCTGTGCGAAGGGTCAATTATTATGGGAAACTTGGACATAGATCGAATTGCCGGAATTGAAGATAAGTCCAGAGTGTTTCTTGTATGAGTTTCAAAAGTCCTGATGCCTCTCTCACAGAGAATGACATTCGGGTTGCCGGATTCGACAATATATTCCGCGGCGAAAAGCCAATCCTGATAGGTGGCACTCATCCCCCTCTTGAGTATTACGGGTTTTTGAGTTTTCCCCAGTTGCTCCAGCAGCGGATAATTGTGCATATTTCTGGTTCCAATCAGGAAGACGTCAATATGCTCTGCCATCAAGGCAATTTTCGTGGCATCTATTACTTCTGAGACTGTCACCAGCCCATACTTCTCCCCTATTTCATGCAACCAGGTCAGGGCAATATCTCCCAAACCTCTGAAGCTATGCGGAGATGTGCGCATTTTGTAAGCACCGCCTCTAATGTATTTTATCCCCATTGATTGGAGAGCGGCGCCAGTTTCGTCCAAACTTTCTCTGCTCTCAATTGTGCAGGGTCCGGCTATGATATTAAACTCATTTGCAGATAGCATGTTTTGGATAGTTTTTGTCTTATCATTAATCATAATATTTCTTCTCTTCTATTTCACTAACATTTCAAAGTATGTCTTTTTGTCCAGTTTTTGATAGAGTAATTTCTTGTTAAGAGAATAAATTTATGCTTTTGTTTATTACAAAGCTGTTGCTCATATCTATAGCTAATTACTAAAGTGAGATTTGCTACACCAATATTCTATCTGAATGATTCTCTTTGTCCAGCCTTACCGCATCTCAGGCATCTTCCACCTGAAAAAGCTTGATTTGTGCACTTGCCTTTTTGACTCTGTTCACATCCCACATTGCCACAAGACTTACTTTTATAAATTATTGTGGCGCAGTTGTGTCCGTCTCTTTTCCCTAAGCAGCTTGACATAAAACCTCCAGTGAATATTTTTAATAAAACCAGTATATTTGTTGCTGACTAAACGTCAATACACTGAGCCGAGATTAATATAACATTTTCTGAATAGATTTTAAAATAAACTTTGCCCTTGTTATAATAGCATTAGTGAGGTTTTATGAAAAACGCATCTCTCAGTGTTTCAATCGGTGGGATAATCTTATTAGTAGTATGTGCTTATGGCTTATACATACTATTCTATGCCTTTATAGCTTGGGCTGTTTTATATGTAATCTTTTTGGTTTACGTTGCAATATCTGAAGAGTACTATAAACAAAAGGAAAGACAATACCAAGAGTATTTACGCAGACAAGATGATAAGGAAATGGAAGACTTTCAAAAGGAGATTGATGACATTTTGAACAAGTAGTTAGTCTATATGGAGAATCTTGTTCAATTATAACCTGCCGGATAAAGAGGCTGTGCGAAAGCGGCGCAGGGATTTGGAGTACATGCTTCCTGGCGAATTTTTAGTTGAACTGTTGACTTAGGGAAGCTTGGACTTCATATCCCGTGAAGATATTTAATATCAATGAGATGGTCGCTTAATGAAATCCAGATTGCTCCATAATTGACTGGATTCCAAATCAAGTTTGGAATGACGGCGTTAGCAATGTGGACTCCAAGAAGCTTAGTTTTCGCACAGCCTTTATTTAAATCCGGTGTTCCAAGTTATCATTCATAACGCAACGAGCCATTATTGCCATATCCTCTTCAATTGACTCCCAACAAGATGTGATATGCCACCGGGTTGAATGTGGTGCCCGGGCGTCACATTTCAGCAGGAGGTTAGGCACAGGTTGGGGGACTTTGGTTGAGTTTCATATTTGCTGGCAAGGTTTAATCGTAATAAGATATAATATTTAAAGTATGCGAATTAATCATCATATAGCAGTTTATAATGCCCGTAAGCAAAGTTATTGGGTTCAGAGACTATAAGCTGAACCCTATTTTCTTTTGACTTAGTGTTACGCTTACTACACCACTCTCCAACTCAGCATATTTAATCAGGTCTTGCAACGATAGTTTTTGTGAATTACCCTTTCTACATATTGCTTCGCTGCAAGCGTTTTCCACAACTATGCGGATTTGCCCACCTGTAAGGTCAAAATGTTTTACTAAGCAAGATATATCAATCTTTCCTACTCCGGGGATGGTATTGGGCAAATGCAATTTCCAGAGTTTGAGCTGACAATAATAATCAGGCTTTTCAAATTCAAGCTTCAGATGAAATCTCCGCATAAAAGCTTCATCAAGATTAGACATCAGATTGGTAGTGGCGATAAAGATGCCCGGCAATGTTTCCAATTCATCCAGGATAATGTTTTGGATGGCATTCTCTGTTTCGGAGGCGGAACCCCCATTTAGTTCTTGTCTGGCATGAATGAGCTGATCTGCTTCATTTAGCAGAAACACTGGTGGATTTTCTTCTTTTGCATGCACCAAACGTATTTTTGTGAAAGTATCCTTAATGATATTTTGGGTTTCACCATAGTATTTATCGCGTAAACGGCTTGCTTCAATACCGATGAGCGGTTTCCCCAAGGTATTGGCAATTGCTCCGGCCGCATAAGTCTTCCCCGTTCCTGGATATCCATGTAAAAGTATCATAAGCTTGGGTTTTTCTATTTGGGTTTGGAATGACGGATGCGAATGGTATCTTACAAAAAGAAGCCTTTGTTCATTTTATTTTTATTTCTATCAAGTCTTTACATTGCTGTGCCGTAGCTTGGAAACGTATTATCTCTTCCATTCCAGCCATCATATCATCTGAATATCGCCCGGCAACAGCGAAGTAGTTCAGAATATCAAAATCCTCAGGACTTATTTGATTAAAGTCAGAATCCAATTCTTTGCAATGCTCGTGTAAAACATATAGGTCGTGAATTTTGGGATAGCCTTCCCCATGTTGAGCAAGAAAAGCCTTCAAATACTTTTCAATCGCCTGCTGTAGCAAAAAGGCGATTGTGTCAGGATAAAAACTTTCGGCAGATAGGAGAATCTTAGCTGATGCAAGATTGCTTTCTGCTTTCTCAATCAGAATCTGCGTACCTTCTTTAATCATAGACTCACTCCCTCCCGCTTGACAAAATATGATAGTAATGCTACATCATCGCTTTGGCGCTGGTAATCTTCCTGCCGCTTGATGATTAAATCCAGAGCAATTGCTCTATGCTCTTCCCGCAAACGCCGATACACATTCTGGTATAGCTTCAATCTGTTCGTATTATCCACTTTGTTGTCCACCAATATCATCAAGTCATAATCACTGTCATTCCGAGCTGCTCCTGTGGC